>Ga0307510_10009179_pt1 | contig 11776 bp, 15 predicted proteins | sample 12_EM_MG_FD_207224 | JGI IMG/M metagenome (GOLD analysis project Ga0307510, IMG submission 207224) | Populus trichocarpa ectomycorrhiza microbial communities from riparian zone in the Pacific Northwest, United States - 12_EM | ecosystem: Host-associated > Plants > Roots > Unclassified | place... | reverse complement strand
TTCCACTTGGTATTCGTACGTAGGCATGAGCCGCGGCGTCATTGTGTCTTGTGCCGCTGGTCCCTCGTAGATTCCGTCGTTTCCCCATTTGAACAGCACGCGCTCCGACTCGGATGCAGCGGTTCCGGCCTCGTGGCAACACGGTCGCAGACAGTTGACTGGTACAGCATGGGCGTTGGTGGCTATTCAAAGTTCTGTCAGATGAAGGAAAGCAGGTTGCTTATCCGTACTGACCCGCCCGCCGGAGGACTCGTGTTCCTCGGACTTATCGGTCAATAAACGTTGCTTAATGTCCATCGAGACTTGAGCGCGACAATTACCACAACTCGCGTATTCTCAATTGATATATTCAAACGCCACTAACGCGGGGTTCCGCGAGAATTTCATTCTTAAGGATGGGTGCTCTCATCTCAACGAGGGAAGTGACAGACGAGCTTATGGGATAGACTAGACCAACATGGGTCCACACAAGGACAGCGATGCACACCTCTCCGAAATGTTCCTCTGCTTCCTGCATTTATTAGGCTGAATTAACCAGCGTTTCTAGACGAGTCCAGGCCCTGATCAGGGGAAGAAGGCCGTCATACCACCCAGATCATGCCCTCTCAAACGGGGTACATAAACGATTTAGTAGCGCGGAGCCTAGACCTCCTCGAGTGTAATGCCCTCTGTTGCCAACTTGAACGTCGTCATAAGGCCCCTGGCTCAACACCGAGATGAGGTACCATATTTCCAGCAGCAACTCCGGCGGATCTCGATTTCGAAGGATACTTAAACCAAACCAGAGGTAGTCTAAGGCTGCAAGCTTCACCGCCCGTTCACGATGATACACATCGCGAGTATCACCTGCCAGTGATACTGCCTTGCAGCTGATTCTTCTTGAAACTCAGCACTCCCTTCATCGGAATATCCTGATAGACGTGCGTGGTTCAAATAAATGACTTCACTCTTTGCGAAGGAAACTCCTAGTAACGAAATTTGCATTTGACCGATAAAGTAATGGTATCATCATTTGCGACCGATGACGCACACACAGATGCGTCATTCGTCGGGGTACTGTACTCCCGATTAAACGACAGGAACAACGGACTTTTCACTCGTATCACAACGAGACAAAAATGAGCGTCGTCGCACTTCAATATGTTTAGTTGGGGGCATCGGCACTACCTTCGGCATCATCGGCTTTTTGACTTAGCTGTCTTCGTAAAATTCTAGGATCTTTTCTAAATACCCCAAAAACCTAGCCAAGGACTTCAATTTGTGGTTGTGCGTTATTCCTGGCCACGCTGTATCACCTCAAATACCCCAAACTTGGTTCGGGCCAAGCGTTATGAAATCTCCGATCAAGCACCTACGGACCGAGTTCCATGCCCATACGTTCCAAATAAGCTTTCGTTCTTATACTGCTTCGAGTTAATGCCTAGTACGAGCCTCGGCCAAAGCAAACGCGAAGAGCTAAGCATCCGTAAGTACAGGCTTACAGGTGTTTGGCCTCACTTATGAGATCATAGTGTTCTCGACCTTGTCCCTCGCCTACTTTCAAGTACACAGCTCGGACTCGGATCAGGTTCCGGTTACCAGTACATCAAATTCATGCGGAGGTGTGCGGGCTACACATCGTTCAAATAAATATTCACCATGCCTAACCTGGTCGCGATGTGAAAACACGTTCAGGGAAAATGGGGTGGTAGCCTTAAAATCAGGTGGAGAATGGATGCGGGGCTAACCCGAACGCTGACATGGGGAACATAAACACAATGTCCCTGATCCACGACAGCCTCATGTCGTCTTCCTGGGTCTAGGCATTGGTAGATGCTCCCACTTCATCGTCCGGTGTTTGCGCATCAGAAGACTTCTCCTGGCCGTCGTTTATTCCTGAGCGGAATTAACATCATGCAGCGGCGACCCGAAACGTGTGGCCTGGGCGGTGTATGCCTTACCATTTCGAAATGGAAGCTGGTGATATTTGGGATCCGAAATTCACTATTCCCTCTACGGGTTGATAGTTTGGAACAACCACTTCCAGAGGCATTCGTGCACGAAGCCAACAGTTGATCCGCGGCTTTACCCAACGAAACAGACCCTTCGCCATCATGAACGATCGACTAAAAAGAATATTTCGGTAGAGCTTCCTATGGCTATGAGGATCGAGAGAAGGGAGAGAAATTAAACGCCGCATGTCTATGACGCATGACGCACATAGCTTCAATGCCAACTGAGTCCTCGGAGACGTCATGGTCCTGCCGTGTGTATTGCAAAACACAACTGGGTGCTGGGGTAGTGGACCGTCCCTTTGACATACCGCGCGCCGTTCCTTTTCTTGGTAACGGGAGTTGTGATTGAATGAATATCCCCGTGAGGACGTGAAGCCGCTCAAGCCGCCATGATGATCAAAGGAAGACCGGCCCGATGCGACACGTGGAGAGAGACCCTGTTGGCGCTGAATTTCGCTTCTGGCTCAGTTTCATTCCCAACAACTGCTTCAAACAGTGTACCATAAATGATGTTTATCCTATCCGGTTTTCGCCTAGGTGACGCCGTGACGCCAGTGAACATTGAACGGGGCAGACATCGCAGCATGGATGTAGAAGCAAGCGCCGTCAGGGACCTCAGGGTACATGAAAACGTGTGAACGATATTCGGTACCTACTACCCTCCTTGATACCGGGCATGAATATGAGGAGCAGATCAAGGGATCGGATGTCGGACCGCACTGTGCTTCCTACTAGCACTTTACTACCGGATGAGATCTAGATGGGGGAAATCATCCTTACATTAATTTCAGCGGTTTCAGCGCTTCAGCTTCAGCCTTTAATGCGTCTATCCGGCATCTCGCACCGTACCTCACCTAGTGCGCGGCATGTTGCGCGCAATGCAGGGAGATAACAAAGTTTGTGGTTACTTCCAGATGTGAGTCGTAGCATGGATGACGTTGCCATGCGTGCGGCATGCGGGGACTGTTTATGTACGGAACGTGAAGTCATCACAATTGGCAGAGAACCTATGGCCTTCCGCCGACATTCCCTTATAATTCATTCCAACCCTTGCGGGTCCCTGCGGAGGAGAGGGGAATTCCAGAAACCGCCGGCGTCGCACGTGTTGGAGATTAGACCACCCTAAGCCCTGGCGATATAGCCCAGCGATAATACGTGGGAAAAAATGACGCATTCACGTACCGGACCGTGAGCCGGAGTGAGGGGGGTTTACCTCCAGGTGCGAGATACTCCGAAGGCACAATACCACCGTATGAACGATCCGATCTATCTGGGGCTAAAAGACCATGACATGTTATATTTTTTTCCCGTGTCATCCCAACGGGTCGATGAAGAACCGCTGCTAAGGTTTCAGCGCCTCGAGACGGCCTCGTCCAGTCCATCGTGTTATGGCCACTCGGTATCCATGGCCCGAGTTCCCTGGTGGACAACCACCTGCATTCAGTCGGTTTCTCATTCGGTTACATATAAGCTACTCGTCATGTCTTTCAGAATCGCCTTCACGCTCCCTAACTGTCCCGGTCTACGATGGATCCATCACTTGCCAATATCTACGAACCTAACAACGGCACACTCTACCCCCTCAACGCCATCGCGTCTTCCTCCATGTCATCCCTCACCTCTCCGCAGGACGAGCACTCATCCAGGATGCGTTCACACAAGGGCAACAGACCGTCATTACCTCAGTCAAAGCATTGCCCTCTGTGCCCTGCCAAGTTCACACGCACGACTCACCTCAACCGTCACCTTCGAACTCGTGTGTTTCTTTTCAGAACCTGTCCATGACCGCAATCTAACTTATGAATAGACACGAACGAACGGCTTCATCGCTGCGATGTACGGTTTTTCGAGCGTTCTACCGTTTTCGCGCTTAATATCGCCCGCAGACGTGTCTTTCCGAGTTTACACGAAGTGACCTTCTCACGAGGCACAAGCGAAGCTGCGGTGATCTGTGGGTACTCATTCGGATCAAGGGCATCAAGCAAACTCATGGCTTCGTAGACTTAACCAGAATAAGTCACGGCGCAAGTCGTGCCAGGCGTGTGCCGAGTCCAAAGTCAAATGCGACTTAAAGCAGCCCTGCACAAAGTGTACCTCACGTGGAAAGGAGTGCATTTTCATAAACGACCCCGCGCAATCGCGCGAGAAGAAAGCTGCCGCTGCGGCGCGCCGGAAAGTGGCGCAAAAGGTGGCTGCTGATGCGAGTTCCAACTCCTCGGCATCACCTCGCCTTACGCCTTCCTCCTGCAATCCGATGTTATACCCCTCGGCGTATTCGTATGATCTCGAACAGGACACGGAGATTTCTTTGGTTACCGGGATCAACTCTACCTCGTCTACTTTCGACATTTCACCAATCTCGCCCACTGAGCTTCTATACAAGCCGTCCTACTCGGGCCCATACCCAGAGTTGTCTACTAGCTCCACGACTACAAGCTCATCCATGTCGCCCCGTTCCGACGTCTTCGACATCGCGGCGGACTATTACGCGGCAGGTCCCGAGATTCACATGCTTGACGAATCCCTCGCAAAAATTATACCACAAGACATGGTTCCTCTATATCCCGAGACCTCATTCGTGATGCAGTCGCACGATTTCGTCCAGACCTCTCAAAGCTTACTGGACTTTGGTTACGAAACACAACCACAATGGATGATAGATAGCGTGTTGACGGCATGCCCACCCTTGGACGTGGACGCATATATCACGCCGTTGGCCGGTGATGCGACGTCGACAAGTATGGGCCTATTGAGTAGTGGCGCTCCATCATCCTCCCTGTTGGTCGCGCGGGAGACGTCCCCAATTGAGATGTCCCCAAAAGAGTCATCCATCGGTCCGGCAGAGGCCGAATTGCAGCATTATTGTGAGCGCTACGGGTGCTTCCTCTCTCCTTTGGGCGGCTCAGCCACTGATACCGGTTTCAGTATATCTATTTCACACCGCGTTCCAATCACACGTGCCTATCGTCCATTCCTCGACCTGGACGTTGGAAGGGAAGACACCTATCTTGGGCCGAGCGATACAGGCATGTGGTGCCCAGTTCGTCAAGACTCGAGTAGCGAGGGACTTCGTCTCTGAGGCTCTTCACAACATTTGCGAAGGCCTCCTTCAAGCGGTGGGTGTCAAAAAGGCGTGCTTTTCAAACACTTCTCATACTCCATCAGGTAAAAAGTACAACCGAATCGGAAGAAATGATGGACACGATCCTTGCCGGTGTACTCATCGAGAATGTCGCCTTATTCCGGCAGACAATTGACCAGCGCCCCGCTGCTGGTCATTTCCATGGAATGCTTGTTACGGCTAGTATCTGCTCTCACTCGGTACAGAGTTGCACCCTGAACTTTACACTTTAGATGATCAGACAATGCGGTCTCATGGGCGCATGCTCGAGCTGGTCACCTCCAAATCTTTCTGTGGCGGATGCGTCGCAGATAGACGCAGCATGGAGAGACTGGATAACGTACGAGTCAAGGAAACGGTTCGTCGTCTAATCGTCCCCCTCTCTTTACGACACCTGACTGGCCCGTCCTAAGGCTTCTCACGATCGCCTATGTGCACGATTGCTTCCTGCACGTTTTCTTCTCCATCCCCCCATCCTTTTTCACATCAGAACTCGATTGGTGCCTACCCGCTGAAGACGCCCTCTGGAACGCCGCTTCCTCCCAGGAGTGGTATGCGCTTCTTCAGCAACACTCGCCATACGGCTCTTCGGCGACAAGGTTGACCGGAATCAACATTAAAGCTGCGCTCACCGTGCTTGGGGATGTGCGCATGCCTACCCCGGGGCTCACGCTTCCAGCCTTTGCGCACTTTGTTCTCATCAACTCGACCCTGAGTTCAATACTTTCTCTCACTGGCGCGCTTGCAGCCGGAACCTCGGGGCCCTCGCCAGACCACCGTGAAGTCATGGGCGGCAAAACGCGCGACTTCGCGCTCCAATATACGTTACACAACTGGTTGCAGGGATGGGTCCGGGCGCCCGATGGGCCAGCCCCGGAGAAGGCCGAACAAGAGCCGCTCTTCACTCGGAACGCGATGCCGTACTACTGGCTTGCGCAGGCCACATTGGTCGCGATGCAGGAGGAAGTCTCTGGCAAGCCCGGATTCTCCGTCACTCCAGAGGAGCGCTTCCGTGTGCTCGGTCAGTGGTTGGTACACATCAGAAATTTCTTACAAAGTGGCCAAAGTGACTCTGCTGGATTGTGGATCGAGCTGATGAAAATCGTTTCTGAAGATGGTCACGGAGTCCGGACGGGCGCCGAAGGCATGCAAGCGCTCCGCCCTGACCTATGATAGTTGACTTCCTTACCCAATGACCAGGTTATATATGTCATTAGCATTACAGATCCCCCGGAGAATGATTAGAAGTTATGGACTGCGCTGTATTGCTATAGAACTCTAAGTGCCACTGGCACTCCCTACAAACATTAACATGATTCCTAGACATCTAGGCGCGCGCGCGAGTTGACAGTTGGAGGATGCCACTTATGTGAAGCGCTTACATATCTACCTTGTCCTTGCGCCAAGGTTTCTACAATCCTGCGATCTTACGGTCCCTATGATGTGCGAGGGAGGTGATCAACGCAAATATGCACGGGGAATTTAACAGAGAGCAAGGTACAATCATAACAACAAGTGGACAAGGGACACATGAAGCCTGACTTAGAATAAAACCAATATGCGGTACGATAAGCGTTGCGGCATCTCCCCGGCCCTGTCGTAACCACATTGAGGGGAGACCGATTTGATTTATCCTTGCGGGGCATGAAGGGTCTCACAAAGACGGGGATAATCGACTTGGAAGGAAGGTCGGTACGACTTCCGACGTTTCCTGGGATCACGGTGGTACCGCACACGTACCTCTAATATACTGTGTGTGGGCAAGTGAGAACAACAACACGTCCTGGTTCCTCGTTGACTGTATGTAAGGGACGCGAGGAGCGCCTGCCTATTGGGCGGGTGATGCCATCCACTAGCATCATTGATGGCCTGCGATCCGATGTGCCGACCCCCACTGGCAGTAGTCGCCGTGCTATCTACTCAAAGGATAAAGCAGATGGAGAAAGGCGAACTGGTTGGGAATACGCACCAATCAGTGTGCAGGAGCAAAAATAGATTTCTCATTTGTCCTGGTTACGTTGCACTTTGCCCTGAGACCCCAAAGACAAACCAAATCGTGTGAGAAGAAAGGGAAGCAGCCTGAGCTCTAACATGGATACTGTCGTGGGCCGCAACTCAGTACGTGCCAAAGGCGTCTGGCTCAAGACACAGCCCATTGTCACGTATCTGAACCCTCAGAGTAGGGCCCTACTCGTAGCTCTTACAGTGTCAGGATCAGATCAGAGACGGAGCACGGCCGAATGAGCTGTCCAATCCCAATTGAACCCACTGAGCACGTGATTCGACAGTCGCCACGGAGACTTGGACAGTGGCAGCAACGACCAAGGCCAGCTAACAACCCTCAAAATCATTTACATCCAACATCATCCGTGCTGCCTCCAGTCCTCCAGATAACCAAGTCCCAAGTCATGTCCTTTTTTAACTCGATAGGGTACGCGATATGACATCTGCCGTGTCCCAAATGGCTTTTTTTTTCTCGGTTGACACGTATAGCAGACGTACTATGCAACGCTCGGGTCCGAGGGGCCCCAAACGCTCTCCAACCCCAACCTCTTCTACATTCCCCACTTCGAACGATGGTGCACCTCCTGCATCTCCCTCAGGAACAGCCCCGGGTACCCAGAAGCCGTTGTACTTGTGCAGCCCCTTCGTCGAGGCAGCTCTCGTCAAAGGCAACTTCAAGACGATCGTCATGCTGCCAAAATACGTCGATATCATGGAGTGGGTGGCAGTGAACAGTACGTTTCGTGTCCTTCTTGCACATTTCACGGGACACTCACGCGCACACACCCTACCGTAATAAAAAAAATCACAGTCTTTGACTTCTTCCAGAACTTGAATATGTTTTATGGAGTTATCTCTGAATGCTGCACGCAACAGTCCTGTCCGACAATGTCTGCAGGGGCCACGTAAGTACTGTTATTGTTATATTTTCCTTACCTGAAGATGTGCTGATCAGGGTTGTTCGTATGTAAGACTGAACTACACCTGGATCAATCAGGACCGGAAGAGCGTTCAATTGCCCGCCCCAACATACATCGATTATGTGATGACTTGGGTCCAAAACCTTCTCGATGATGATAACACCTTCCCGACGAAATCAGGTACTTCTGCTTTGTCCCTTCCTGGGGCCACCTCTCTCACGCGAACGTGTTTTCGCGCCCATTAATCCAGGACAGGACTTCCCTGCTTCGTTCCCATCAACCATCAAACACGTCTACCGTCAGCTCTTGCGCGTCTTCGCGCACATATACCACACGCACTACCCCCAAATCCTTCACCTGCGTTCCGAACCGCACTTCAACTCGCTCTTCGCGCACTTCCTCGCGTTCGGTCGTGAGTACGAACTGCTGGACATCAAGGACGTTCGCGGCCCGTCTAACGCGCCGGCGGTCGGCATCGGCGCCCTCTGGGAGCGCTGGAGAGAAATGGGCATTCTTGAATCTTGATTCAAGTCCGGGGACCTGTGCCGGAAAATAGAGCCGCGCGTTTAAGAGTTGCAGATCATTAAGCTCACCGCTCACTGGCCGGTCGAAGCGATGCACCGAACCCTGTAGAAAAAAATGTTTGCAGCTGTTATCTCATTAACCCCGCATTGCATACCCATACCCATTCACCTTTGTACTACCCGTCGTGTCCTTTACTACCTGCGCCATCCGATCAGCAGTCACTGCTGAGCAGTGGTGGCTGTCACTACTTACTCTTATGCTCACCAAACAGAGCCTGGAATTCGATCCCAAACCACGCGATAGAATGAACATACAGTGTCTTTACAAACGCTTGCAAGTCTTTTTGCCCATGAGACCCGATTGAGGACAATGGGCAGGCACACAAGACCGGCTTATCCGTCCCGTATGTGAGTGACGGGGAACAACATACCCGTCTCCAAAAGGGCCACTGTTTGCGCTCCCCTCATCTTACCTACCACCACAGTCCCTCTCGTTGGGTTTCTTACATGGCCCGCGGAGGATCGTTCCGATGTGAGTCCCTGAGACGTTGCGCTGACCCAAGGCGCTTCCGTACCTGGAGGCTGTGAGGACTGTTTGTCAGATCACCCAGGCGGGCGCAAGCCCCAATAATGATGCATAACTCCATTCATGATAACGCAGGAACAGTTGTCAGAGGATAACCAAACTGGAGGGTGACATGCGCAAAGGTATAGTTGGGTATGTAATAGATGCTGGCAAGCCTACATGCAACGTCCCACCACCCGTGAAACAAATTGCCATCACAGTTTTGCCGGGGCTCGCGCCATTTTGGCTTTGAGTTGCTTCGCATGATCTCGAAGCACACGCCGGAGCAACTTCCCGCTGGGGTTCTTAGGAATCGTGCTGATAAATTCTACCCCGCCTTGGAGATGCTTATGCTTGGCTTTATGGTCAGCCACATGCTGCGCGGCGGATTAGAGATCGAAATCGCCTTTTTGCGGCTTATGAGAGAGCTTCAAGCCATACCTTGATGATGCTAGCCTTGATATTCTCAGTGTCTCCAGAAGCTGCGCGCATTGCCGCGTCGGCAGACAGCGCAACAAAGGCTAGAGGCAGCTCTCCACTATACTCATCTGGAATCCCAACTACACAGGCATCGGCAACATCCGGATGCCGCAGAAGATGTCCTTCCAATTCTGCGGGGGCAACTTGGAATGCCCGGACCTTCATGATTTCCTAGATGAAGTGTTATCACCGTATCTCCGGGGATGAATGTCCACGGGTCGATCAACCTTTACACGGTCAAGCACGAAAAGTTCGTTCTTCTCGTTGAGCATAGCTTCGTCGCCAGTACGTACCCATCTACGTCACAGGGTTGGTATCAAAAGAGCGATGTGACAACAGAAAATGACCAACCCATCGATGAAGGTCTCATTGGTCCTGTGGACAAATTGTTACTGTGCTCTTACGTGGTGGGACTCTACGCACGCTTTCTCATTGTTGTGATACCCCAGGGCCATGGAGGGGCCAGTAACGTAGAGCTCTCCTGGCTCACCCGGCTTCGCGACGGTGCCATCGGGCTTCACAATCCGAGCGCGGAGACCGGGGATGAATATACCAGCGCTTCCGGGCGTACCGATCCTTTGCGATAGGGGAAACAAAGACACCACCGTACAAGTCTCTGTCATACCATATGCCTGGCCAACCTCGGCATTAGGAATAACTTTCACCACTTGCTCTTGGAGCTCGGCGGACACAGGCGCTGCTCCAACACCCAGGAAGCGGACGTGGGAGATGTCATATTTTTTTGTTGCCGGATGCTTGGCTAGGAGAACTGCCATTGGAGGGACAACCCTGAAACACGCATCAACGTCATCAGGCAATCGAACACAAGTCAAATTTCCCCACATGAGATGTGTCACCCTGTATAAAACAATGCTCTCGAGAAATCGGACGAAGTCGAACTTGGGTGCAATGACCACGGTCACCTACATATCACGGTGGGCAACGTCAGAAACACTGATAATCAGGCTAAACTCACGCCACAGTACAGTTGGAAGTGGAGCTGTTCAGGGCCCAAAAAATGAGCGACGGTGTACGACATAACAGGAGGTGAAACATCTTACGCAGACAACGATGCCGTATATGTCTGTTATCCGAGTCGGCGAAGCGGAAAAATGTTGGTACCTCAACCACACAAGTTGGATAATAAGGAACCTACGGTATAATGGGAGCACTGTTCAAAAGAGAGTAGTAAGACCTGGTCAGTCTCTTGCCCACGAAAACAAGCAAAAATAAAGTAATAACTCACCACACAACCCGACGTGACCCGGTCTGAACCGCCGTTTCTCCCATGGAACAGATCCATCGTTTGCTCTCAGGAACGTAGACAATTGAATGATATTCGTTATTATCGCATAATGGGGTATCTCAACCGCCTACGGCAGTGTGGGTCAGTTGGACCGTGCATCATATCAAGCCTACGGACTGAATACCTTCGGTTTTCCGGTCGTTCCACTGGAGAAAAGTAAAAGAGCGACCTTCGTTTTGGCCTCTCCGGGCTCAAGCCGGCGTTCTACGAAGTTTGCTTCCTGGGTGAGACCATGCTCGATGAGATTGTGGACGTTGTGCCCCGAGAAGTTCGGTGTCACTCGTCCAGATCCACCAAGGAGAACAAGGCGGTCATGCGGAATGCCCGACATTTTGGCTGCTTCCATCGCAACCGGGAGGACGTTTGAATGCGCAATGATATTCGTTGAACCGGAGATGCCGAGATGATATACGAGTTCTTCTGCATTTGATGCGGGATTCGCGGTACTTCCGGCCGAACGTTTAGGGTGCGGATCTCAAAGTGCAGGGAAGGGACGTACGCCACAACGGCCCCTAGGCGATGGATTGCCCACACGATGATGGGATAATCTTCGCCGAGGCGTTGTCAGTGCTCCGAGGTCGAACGACTGATGGAAAGACGGACCAACATCATTCTGGCTGAAGATACAGACTAAAAAATTCATGAAGACAGCTCGCAAAGGATCGCCCATGATCCGAGCTCACCGATGTCATTCTCGCCTGCACAACGGGTTCAGGGAGGGTTGAAGGGATCGACCATGAACCTACTCACGAATATTCAGTTTGGAACTCAACGCATTTGCGAGTCCAAAGACGCGGCTCCGGATCTAACGCGCAGCAATTTTCAGCAACCTGAGGCGCACGGAACCTGAGGCAACGAGGTC
>Ga0307510_10009178_pt1 | contig 11777 bp, 7 predicted proteins | sample 12_EM_MG_FD_207224 | JGI IMG/M metagenome (GOLD analysis project Ga0307510, IMG submission 207224) | Populus trichocarpa ectomycorrhiza microbial communities from riparian zone in the Pacific Northwest, United States - 12_EM | ecosystem: Host-associated > Plants > Roots > Unclassified | place... | reverse complement strand
TTGAAAATTGATATAAGATCAATGTTCTCAAAGAAAAATTTATGAAATTGGTTTTGGTCATATAATTGTTAAACGTTAGTAAATGAGATGATGCAAATGTTTAATATGATTTATATTTGTATGTCACAGGTAAATCCCTTTGAGCACATTCATTTTTTAGGGTCACTGAGCTACCAAGTATTATACATAAAGAATATTTGTATTTTTAAAAAAAGCTTATAAATAGTTAATATGGATGTAGTTTTAACAAGAGTTGTAATAAATTATGTACATTTATAAAATTGTTGAAAGGTTGTTGGGACTTTTTTTTATGTATACATATACTAGAATTTTTACATACTAAGTCATTAAAATTAAGTAAAACCACATGAGAATGTGGGGTGTTGTAGAGAGAGACTGTTACCATCTTTTGATTCTCTAGCTCCATCATCTATTTCTAACTCATTAGGGAATGATCACATAGGCAATGACCCCTTTTTGAATGTATACAATGGGGTATCTCTTCTCTTTCTAAGCATTCATGAGGGAAATGTTTAGATATTACCAGCTAGGTTCAGACTAGTTGTATCCTAATAAGTGAATCATTTTATTCACTTTTGATAAGTTTTGTGGGCTTGTTGAGATCAAGCCTACAATTAATATTTTTAGAAATTGTTGCCACTAGTTGTTGGCATTGATAGTGACAATAATGTGTGTTGGTTTTTCACATTTATGAACAGACCCATAAGAGCTATAAAGGAAACTCTGTGTGGAGAGCCTGTGAATGTCAAGAAATTGAAGGGGATATAGCTGATAGTAAGGTATATTGGGCCAGTCAATCCTAAAGGTGCAATGCAATAAATTTAGGGTTGTTCCCATTACTATAGGGTTTCTTTCCATGATGTAAACATCAAGCCTTGTCTAAGCTCAGACGAGGAGAAAACACGTGTTACGCTAGCCTCGACTTTAATTGAGTATAAAGTCAATAAGATAGCCAAAGGATATTATCAAGTCATACTACAAAGTATGTAGCTTCCTTATTCTTTGTTTTCTTTGTAGCTAAGTTTATTGCTGATTTTTTTTATGCATGACTGATTGTTAAAGAAGAAGGAGAAATTTCAACGAGGTCTGTAAAAGAGAGTTCATAAAGGAAGTTTTCATCTTTTGTAGTGGGTGGAGGTAAGGTTGAAGAAGTGATGAAGGATTACCCCATCATTTTTTATGAACTTTCTATTCATGAGGGCTCTGATTCTAAAGAAATAATAGTAGGAGTAAAAAAAAAAATAAGGGCAGTCACACTCTTATAACCAGGGGTGAAACAAATTTGACTAATCCTGAAGTGATTGCGAGCATTGCGGCCTGCTTCAAGAGGAGAAGGGTCTCCTCCACTGTGGAGTTTGGTGTTCTAGTCTTGATCGTGAAGGCTTCCATGATGGCATTTCCTCTACCTCAACTTCCAACTTTGTCGATAGAGAATGCAGTAGTTGGGCCCTTTACTCGGTTGATCCTAAAAAATTTAGTTCAGGGATGCTTTTCCTAACCTCACTCTTGGTTGATCTCCTTATAGTTTCCCTACCTTAACTGAGGATGAGAGACAACTTATGAAGGCTATTATTGGTGAAAGGTCAAGAAATGAGGAAGCTAGCCTTGAGGTGGTGAAACTATTAAAGAGGACATTCACTATCCCGTTAGACATCACAATGATGTCTGATAAGAGCTATGACCATTATTTGGATTTAAATGGTCAAATGGCTTTTAATGTAAGGAAATTTCTTGTTTCACCTTTTTGTTTGGTTTTATGACTATAATTCTTAACACTTGCTCTTAACAGATTTTCATTATATGGGCCCATTTCAAAAGGCGTTGGATAGCCGAGAGAAACCATGTAAGGGAGGCCATTTCCCAGAATAAGGCTTATTAGGCTGTCTTCAAGCCACTAAAAAAGGATAAGGCTATTGTGGAGGCCAAACTAAGGAGCCTCAAGGTGGCTCATTCATCGCTACAGGAAAAAATACAAGCATTGTTCTTCAGTTGGGCTTCGATGATAAACTACTTCATGTTGCCTATAACTAAATGGCTACCTTAAAATGGGAGATCTTTGAGGCAAAGACCACCTAAGACAGTTTGAGGGCTGAGCTTCTTGCTACCAGGAAAGAAGCTCAAAGTTCTCGGCCTCAGCTAGAGGCTTTGAGGAATTCTTTTGGGGAGTTTTAAAAATTATTTAAGGGGCATGAAGCTTTGACTGAGACAGTTAGGGACAAGATCTTTCATGTCATATCCAACCTGTATTTCCTCAATCAATCAAGAGGAATATAGGTGGACTTCAGTGCTACCTTTCAACTAGTCTTGATGCTTGATTTTATGGATGCGTTTCTAGTCAGGGTTGTTGCTGCCCAACGTAGGGTATATTTAATTGAGGAGCATGGGCTAGATATTTCAGCTTCTTTTCTCCTTCTCTAGTTATTCAAGTACACAACCGTTGTCCTTTGGGGTTTATCCGTGTAATATATCTTTTATTTTATAAAATTTTGATTCTTTTTGTTTCTTTGTTTTACTCGTGTGTATGAATCTAACGCCCATAGTAAAAATTCCATATGAGACTCAAGACCCTTAGAAAAAGCTTTAAATCTTTATATAGGTCATATGCCTATACTTGGAAAAACGCCAAGGGAATTCCTGAGATAATCGATGTAGGTCCACACCCATATTAAGAATTTCATGCAGGGTCCAAAAACCATTAGAAAATTGTTGAGAATTTATATAGCTAGCACCCATACTTAGGAAAATATTTATCAAATCTAAACTTTGAACTTTGTCTACCCTAAACAAGATTTAGAAGGGATTTACCCCCTGCTTGGAAGCGAGAGGAAATCTTAGTTTTAGGTATATTCTTGTTAGTCTAGATGAATCTTCAGTGGATTGTTATGAAACCTCTAGGTAGTAAATGTAGAGTGGTGTTGTTGCTTTGAGGGGTCCAAGTCAAACTCGCTAGAGAGTTTGGGGCTATTGCTCTTAGGCGAAACACCATTGCTGAGGTTATGTCTATGTCATCCCTTTGAGAAATGTGCAATAACATTGGGAAAACTATGTTAATCCCTTTTAAGATAAGTTGTGCAATCACACTGGAGAGACTAAGTTGATCCATTCTTGGGTAAATTATGCAATTACACTAAGAAAACTGAGTTCATCCCATCCTTAGAAGGTTATAGGGCCATTGCCTTTAAGAGATGTCATGTCAATCCCATCCTTAGAGAAATATGCAATCGCACTAGGGAGACCATGCTAATCCCTTCCAAGATAAGTTATGCAATCACATTAAGAAGAATGAGTCCATCCAATCCTTAAAAAAGTATAAGGTTATTGCCCTGGATATCACCTGGAGAAAATAAAACATCGTTACTGTAAATAATCTATTTCATATATAAGAAACTTATGTTCTTAGTCATTGACCATGGTATATTTTTATTGCCTTTTAAGGTATAATAAACTTGATAACATTTCTGTTAAGATCATGGTCTCAGTTCTAAGGTAGGAGAGAATAGAGTTTCTCTTATGGGTGGTTGACAAATATGCTTCACATGTTTTCTGTTTTGAACTGATATTCCACATATATTGGTTGAACGTTTTCTAAAATCTCGAGGCTTTTAAACTACATTTGTAAAGTTGGCAAATGTCTAGCCCAAATTTGCTCGTCTCATTAAGCCAATGGGTAAGTAAAATAAATCATACTCTGACTTAGAGCGATGAAATTATTGTATAATCTTTCTTACTCCTTATTGAAGAGTTGTTGAAGCTATGATGGAGTGGATGTGCCAACAACTATAGGAAGGCCCATGACACATTCCATTCCAGGAGTGTTTTGATTATCTACATTTGATAATGATTGGGGATGTTGATAAACCAGTTCTGGAGAAACAATCGATGGATTTTTTTTTATCAAATTCCTATAGATGTGTCAATTGATGATGTCCCAAAAAATCCAAGTAGTTTGAGAACAAGGCTTATATGCTGGATAATCAGCTAATCTCTTAATTCTTGCAATATGATTTATTCTTCCTAACCAATGTGGCTAGTGCATGATACCTCCAAAAGCTCTCCTTTGGTGAATTTAGGGACTTTTAGATGTTTAAGTAAGTATTTTTTCTTTTAGAGAAAAAATAAACATGAAAATAATTATAGTTTAGAATAGAGATTGAGAACCTCTCCCTTAAAGGATTTATAAGGAATTATATAGCCCATATGTCTTGCATTATAAAGATGAAGGGCTAGAAAGTCATCTTTTTCATGATGGCATTAAAACATCTCTTATATGTCAAAGAGAAAAATATCTCTGACTTATCAGAATCTCGTGCTCTAATATGGTGTTTGGTAAGATTGCTAGAGCCATATGTATTTGGGCTCAGTGCTTGACTGAGTTCAAGGATACTGGGTTCGACAGCTTGCCAGACTCGTATACTTGGGCTCAACAATTGGCTAAGCCTGAAGATGTTGGGTCTGGAAGCTCGCCAGACCCCAAGGATGTTTGGGCTCAACATTGGATGAGCCCAAGGATGTTGGGTTATCACCTTGCCTCTGGTTCCTTTAAATGAGGACCCAGGTAAAAATAAAACATGTTAATCCATCAGGACTAAAAAGTCATTTTCCTTTCATTGATGTAGGGAATAAAGAAAGGTCTTATTAACTTATATACTTTTATTTTAGTGTAGTAGGGGGCACAACCTTTTTTGAAAACAATAATTTTGTTCTTCCTAGTCATAGGCAACTAGCATTCTTTATATGTGGGGTTGACTTGGAGAAGCCTTCTATGCTTGTCCACTACCTGCAATGAGTTGACAATATTAAAGGTGGGTGTTCTTACATTTACTTGACTAGCTTTGCGTTTTAAAAACTACTTATAAAAATAGGGTATACCTTCGTCTGGCATATCAAATAAAGCACTAACAGATTATGATCTTGGAAGAGGGCAGACATCTCATTCGATTGGTTGCGATCCCATTAGGCATGGGATATTCATCAGAGATGAGGGAGATGGTGATTGGGGTGTTGTGAAAAAATCCCACCACATGTTTGATAAAAGTTCAAAGCAAAAAAACTATCCTATAATTGTGGCAAATTTGTAATTTGAATATAAAAAATAATAAAAGGGTAATTCTTAAATGTGTGATAAATTTTGTAATTTAAACATTGCAGTGACTCTCTAGCAATTTAATAGAATATAATGATAATTTTGTACATAAATCAATATTTTTTTGATGAGTAAGTGAGAGGATGTAAAGTGTTATGAATATATAAATTTCAGGATGTAAAGTGTTATTGTTTTTTTTATTTAAAATAAGGGCAAAATAAGAAAATAATTAAACTATAAAATATTCGGTGTAATTAACCTTTAAATATTTTTGAATGCACTAGACTAATATAAATGGTGCCCTATTAATATCATTTGTAGAGAAATACAATTAATTTATTTTTATAATTAATTAATTAATTTACGGATTATACATTTTATTTTGTTGTTGTTTTTTCAAGTTAGCTTAGCTATTGAAATAGATGTCTTATCGACCGATCATGCTCCTTAATTGATTTTCTTTTTTAAAAACAAATGGTCGTCAAAACCTAGCTAAAAGACAACATAAAAAATTCTTGTTTTGAAATTTTCAGAAGGAAAGTTTTAAGTTCAAATCCTAAATGTGAGATTTAAATATAATGTAAAGCTACTCTTGTTACATAGATAAGGCTTCATTGGGTTTTAGATGAAAGAAATGAAAATAAAATCAATACCCTTTTTAAGATTATAAATTAATAATTTTGTGCTCAACATTCAATTGAGTTTACAAATATGCTATTGATTTTGAACCGGGGACTACTACTTTTTTAAAGATAAGGTTGAAAAGAAAAGGCATTATTATTATTATTATATACTATATTTTTAAATATGTGGGAAAAATATTGTGCATTTACGGTGGACATAGACTTATTACACTGTATACGACACTGTAACGCTATGGGGGTGTTGTCTTTCTATTTTTAGTCAAAAATTGTTGTTGGGTCTGGTTAGGCAGCCGGACCCAATAGCAGCCAGATCCAAGGAGATTGAGTCAATAAAAAATACTTTAAAAGGCGTGGGAAAAACACTTTGTATTACTGTGGATATAGACTCATTGCACTGTGGACCACACTGTAGATATAAAGTATTTAGATTGTGGATGACATTGTAGCACAATGGGAGACGTTATCTTTCCTGTTTTAGTCAAAAATTGTTGATAGGTTTGGCTGCACAGCCCGACCCAATGCTACTAAGTTTGGCTAGGCAGTTGAACCCAATAGCATTGGGTCTTGCTTGACCGCCAGACCTAAAAGCATTGGGCAACTAGACCCAAGGAGATTGGGTCAATAAAAAAATTAAAAAATCAATTAATATGTTTTGATGTTTTTGTATTATTTTGATGTAATGATATAAAAAATCAATTTTAAAAAATAAAAAAATATTATCTCAATATATTTTTTTAAAATAATATTTTAAAAAATAATCATTACATAATAATATAATAATAACTAGCATATGGGTCCGCGCTTTGCAAGGAGATTGGGTTAATAACAATTGTTTTTCAAATGTAAAAATGCTTGATTTGGGTTAAAAGCACGAAATGTATTTGCACCATCACCATCATCAAATAAAGTATTTTCTACTGTAGCACCATGAATATCGCATAGCAAAGCAACATCCAATATACCGACAACAAATTTCTTTCCCTTTAATTATTTTTCTTTTTAAGATATTTCTAATTTTATTGTTTTTCCTCTTTAATTTTTTTTCTTTTCTCTTATTGATTTTTTTTTCATACTATAAAGTGAAAATAAATTGATGTGACTTTTTTTATATTATACAAAAGTTGAGTGATGATATTTTTTTTATTTCAGGTTGAGTTGAATTTTCTTATTAAAGTATGTTTGTTTTTACGTTTAAAAAATGACATTAAAGAAATTTGAAATTTTTTATTTTTTTCTTTACATCAAATTAATATTTTTTTAATTTTTTTGTATTATTTTGATGTGATGATATAAAAAATAAATTTTAAAAAACTATAAAAATATTATCTTAATATATTTTTTTGACATAGAGTGTTTGCACTGTGAACAGTACTGTAGAGCTATGGGAGGGGTTGTTTTTTCTGTGTTTAGTCAAAAATTATTGTTGAGTCAGGCTGGGCAGCCAGACCAAATACTACTGGTCTGGCTGGACAGCCGAACCCAGAGCATTGGGTCTGGCTTGACCGCCTAACCCAATAGCGCTGGACCTATTGCCCAGCAGGTCCAATAGCACTAGACCCTGCTACCCAGTCGAGTTTAATAGCACGATGGACCATTTTATCCATCTAGGCCTACTAGCAAGTTGGACCCAGCAGCCACTGGTACCTAATAGCACGCTCGGCTCAACTGCCCACCAAGACCCAATAATGTTAGGTCCTGCTGCCCAGCAGAACCCAATTGCGTTGGCCGGGTCTATTTCATTCAAAATTCGAGCTTGCAATTGGCTCGGAGTAAATCGGTCGACCCGCTAAGTCAACTCGGAACTCAGGTGACCAAGCAAAACCCCGTGGAGACCTTTTTTTTTCAAATGTGTTTTTTCTCCTACCTAAAGACCCTTTTTTTCATATTTTTCAATTAGTTACTAACTCATTTCAAAGTTCACTGTATAAATACTAGAAGAATGTTTTTTTTTTTCAATGTGGGATTTGAAGCCCTTTAGTATATATACTTTATGTTCACAAAAAAAATTATGTTTTTTCAATATGAGATAATAAACCTTTTTTGTTTAAATACTTCAACTTAGAAGAATAAGATAATATCTTTCCAATGTCGGATAAAAAACCTTTTAAAATAATCTTTTAAACTTAATTATTTACAACATGTATAATCTATATCCATATGGATTGTTTCTTAATATGAGATAATAAACTTTTTTTGTTTAAATACTTCAACTTAGAAGAATAAGATAATATCTTTCCAATGCCAGATAAAAACCTTTTAAAATAATCTTTTAAACTTAATTATTTATAACATGTATAATATATATCCATATGGATTGTTTCTTAATTTTTTCATATAAAATATCAAAACATCAAATATTTTTTTTAAGTTTTTCAAGTGACCCGGGGCCTTATATGGGTCTGTTTCATTCAAAATTCGGGTACGCAATTAGCCCGGAGTAAATCGGTCGACCTGGAACTCGAGTGACTTGGCAAAAACCTGGTAAAAACCCTTTTTTTTTTCAAATGTGTTTTTTCTCCAACCCAAAGACCCTTTTTTTCATATTTTTCAATTGGTTACTAACTCATTTCAAAGTTCACTATATCAATACTAGAAGAATGTTTTATTTCTTTAATGTGAGATTTGAATCCCTTTAGTATAATGATTAGTACTTAAAAGTGCATTTTTATCAAGGTTTTGTATCATCATATTGCACTTAAAGTATTATTAAATTCTCTAACTTAAGCATGTTTTATAATAACAAGTCTGATGATATAATATATCTTTAATTTATAGTAAATGCTCATTTCAAATACAAGCATGTTTCATAATTCAAAGGATTGAATGATTTGTTTAACTATTGAAATTGAGAAGACAAAGAGAGGGCTAAGTTTGGAGAAGAGATGCTGGTTCAATTCAAACTGGAACACCATTCGGTTATTAGATTATAACTGGAGTTGTAGAACTTGGATTTAGGTCTAGGTTATATGGATGGAAAGCTAAGACACGCCTAAAACTTTCATGAAGAGTCCAAGATTCAAAACATCCATTTTCAAGCACAAATTATAGCAACAAAAGAGATGTCGGAATCTGTCCTTTAGCCTAGACACTGTTCAGTGTTCAGACCATATCTCGAGTTCTAGAAGTCCAAATGAGCTCATTCTTATTTTGTCGGAAAGCTGGGACAAATGACCAGAATTTTCATGAAGACTATTTGTTCAAATTCTAACGTTGGCAATGACGTTTTGTTCAGACAAGAAGATAATAGTTGTCACCAAGTCAAGAGGTGGCCACCCACTTAATAATTAGTCATCAAATCAATAGTTCCGAATTTTAGCCTATAAAAGGAGGCATTTGCCATACATTTAGACATCTTGGTGTTTAGATCAAGATTTTGCTCTTGCTCTCTTTCTTTGTATTTTGTAATGTTCAAGTTTTATTTCATGTTATATTAATCTCTTGTTTATGCTTTTCATTTCCTTTCATTTTCTTAGTTAATGTATATCATTATTATGTTTTTATTTTGTTTATTTATGTTTCTTTTATTCATTATATTTAGCTAAGTTTATTTTGTCAAGGTGAAAAGGGTACACTAATGGTGTAAGAATAAGTATAGTATAAACTCAACATGGACTTTAATGTTTGATACTAACATGTTTTGTATTTGTTATCTTACTCTTAATACATTGCTTGTTAAATGGTTAATCTAGATTTGTGTTGTACAACCCTTGGTACAACAAATACTTGATCCTTTCATAACCAGCTGTATGGTATAACCGACACCTGTGTTATGAAAGAAACTTGATTTGTTGTTAACATAAGTTATCACCATGAATACCTGACCACATTTACAAGTGTTGGCATTACTCAAATAAGATAATTAATATAATCATGTTAATAATTTATAATCTTATTGGAACCTTATTTATGTGTGGTTTCCAGTTAAGTAATAAAAGGAGTTTATATTATACTTATTTGAAATACCATTAGTTGATACTCTAACCTTTACATTTGTTTTATCCTTGTTTATTCCTTACAACAATATCACATCTCAAAAGTTCTCGTCAACGCCTTTTCATTTATTATTTGTAATTTTATATAGTTCACCTCCCTATGGTTCGACCCCGATCTTGCAGGGTTATTTATTACTTCGACACTCCTACACTTGGGATAAGACATCAATCTTTTGGTTGTGTCAAGTTTTTGGCGTCGTTGCCGGGGATGTAAATTCCTGTATAAATTATAATATTTATTTTATTTTTTCTTTTCACTTTTCTTGTATCTATCTTTTGTTTCTTTTCTTTTGTTTTCTTTTGTTTTGTTTTCTTCTTCCTTTTATTCTCTTACTACACGTGCGTGAGAGTTTGGTCACGTATATTAAGCAGTAGACTTTGTAGGGTATCCTCATCTTCTTCAGAAAACATGCCCGAAGAGGATAATCAGTCACTTCGTAATGAGAATAATGAGATGTTAGAACACTTAGAGACCACATGAATCCAACAAGAACAAGTGCACCATCATGCATAGTTTTTCCTCCTAATGCATCTCACTTTAATTTTAAGCCAGACATTATTCAACTTTTATCTACTTTTCATGGCTTAGATATAGAAAATCCATATTTGCATTTAAAGGAATTTGAAGAGGTCTGTAACACATATAATAACTTAAATTGTAGCATGAACATCATTAGATTAAAGCTTTTTCATTTTTCATTAAAAGATAAAGCTAAAACATGGCTATAAAATCTGAGGTCAGGATTCATTCGTGCTTGAAATGAAATGCAACAACAATTTTTGAAGAAGTTTTTTCCTTCTCATAGAACAAACTCTTTCAAAAGACAAATCACCACTTTCACTCAAAAACCAGGAGAAACATTTTACTAATGTTGGATAGGTATAAAGACTTGCTTAATACATGTTCTCATCATGGTTTTGAAACATGGAGATTGGTTTCACACTTTTATGAAGGGTTAACACCTAAAGATAGGCAAATGGTGGAATTGATGTGCAATGAACCTTTTGAAGATAAATACCATGATGAAGCAATTGAGTACCTAGACTTGTTAGCTGAAAATGCTCAAAATTAGGACATTACAAGTACTTGTAAAGCACCAGGTAAAACTCAACCTCATACATCTAGTGGAGGTATGTACAACCTTAGGGAAGATAATGACCTCCAAGCTAAATTTGCATCTTTAGCTTGAAAAGTCGAGACACTAGAATTGAAAAGGAGTGGTCAATTGAAATCTGTTCAAGAAATTATATGTCAAATCTGTGAAACTAATGAACACTCAACCAATGATTGTCCAACTTTGCCTTCTTTCAAAGAATGTCTCCATGAATAAGCAAATGCTTTAAACAGTTTTCAAAAGCCAAATCAGAATCCATACTCACAAACGTATAACCCTGGTTAGAGAAATCACCCAAATTTCAGTTGGAAGAGTGGTAACAATAATGCACAAACTTCACAGCCACCATTTCAAGCACACCATAATTTTCAAAATTCTCATGGATTTATACCTCCTTATGCTCTCCCTCCTAAAAGAAATCTTGAGGAAACATTGCATGCATTCATTGAAAAGCAAGAGACAATCAACTCTCAAAATGCTCAAACTATGGCAGATTTGAAAGATACTCTTGCAAAGTTCACATATGCTCTTAGTTTTCAAGAGAAAGGTAAGTTTTATCTTAATCTCAGTAAAATCCTAAAGGGCAATACAATTCAAGTGCGAGTAGCTCGGAAGCTAACACATGGATCAAGTCAAATCAGTCACAACTCTCTGCAGTGGTAAGGTTATTGAAAAACCTATTCTTGAACCTTGTGAGAAAGATGATGAGTTAATATCTAAGGGTAAGCAAAGGGTTGAACTTGAACATTGCAAATAAAAGACTGATTCCCCATCAGTACTTCCATTTCCTCATGCCATGACCAAACAAAGGAAAGTTAATCATAATTTTGAAATCTTTGAAACTTTCAAGTAGGTAAGGATCAATATACCATTGTTGGATGTTATTAAACAGGTACTTCTTATGCAAAATTTTTGAAAGACT
>Ga0307510_10009177_pt1 | contig 11777 bp, 17 predicted proteins | sample 12_EM_MG_FD_207224 | JGI IMG/M metagenome (GOLD analysis project Ga0307510, IMG submission 207224) | Populus trichocarpa ectomycorrhiza microbial communities from riparian zone in the Pacific Northwest, United States - 12_EM | ecosystem: Host-associated > Plants > Roots > Unclassified | place... | reverse complement strand
TGCCAGGTAGTACTATATAAGATTATAACCAGATAGGTAATATTCTTGTGATCTACCCATATTCAAGACTAAGTTCTGGGCTGTGCTTATCTGATACAACCAGGTCTTCAAAGGCCTTACTGGTCAGGAATTAACTATCCATGGGAACTGCAAACCCCTTGGAATACCCAATGAATGTGTTGTCTCTATACAAGGGGGGGGGGGGGACAAATATGCAGTTTCCTTGTATTGCTAGGTGGTGCAATACAAGATCATAACTGAGAGGTATAGTAATATTCTTGCAATCTAAGACTAAGTTCTAGCCTATGCTCATCTGATACAACCAAATCTTGGAAGGCCTTACCAGTCTGGGATTAACTATCCAAGGGGACTGCCAACTCCTTGGAAGACCCAATAAATATGCTATCTCCATGCAAGAGAGGAAAAGGTATATGGTGCCTAGGTAATACTATATAGGATTATAACCAGATAGGTACTATTCTTACAATTCTTACCAGGTCTGGGCAAACCTTGCAGGCCCTTATAAGATAGGCTATGATCTTGTATTGCAATGCAAGGGCTAAAATACCCTTGTATATACTACCTGGATTTGGAACTTTTGCTAATGGGTGTTAGCAATTACAGTTACAGTTGTGGAAATTCATACCTATAGTATACCTGTGAAATACCCTACATGCCAAGCCCTTGGAATACTATACAAGATTATAACTAGGTAGGCAATATTCTTGCAACCCACCTAGGTTCAAGGTTGAGTTCTGGTATGTGCTCACCTGATACATCCAGGTCTTGGAAGGCCCCACTGGTCTATACAAGAGGGGAACAAATATGTAGTTTCCTTGTATTGCTAGGTGGCACTATATAAGATCATATCTGAGAGGTAATATTCTTGCAATCCAAGACTGAGTTCTGGGCTGTACTCATCTGACACAACCAAGTCTTGGAAGGCCTTACTGGTCTAAGGTTGACTATCTATGGGGACTTCCAACCCCTTGGAAGACCCAATAAATCTGCTATCTCTATACAAGAGGAAAAAAGATAGGTAGTGCCTTGCATTGCTAGGTGGTACTATATAGGATTATAACCAGATAGGCACTATTCTTGCAATTCTCACTAGGTCTGGGCAAACCTTGCAAGCTCTTATAAGTTAGGTAGTGATCTTGTATTGCAATGCAAGGGCTAAAATACCCTTGCATACACTACCTGGATTTGGAACTTTTGCTGATGGTATGCATGTGATGCGGCACTGGCTGAGGTCACCTGTATGTTGCTGATATGCATGAGTTGAACTGAGTGTGCTTGTGCAGGACTAGTGTGCACATCATTGTTATGAGGGGAGGTGTGTGTGTGGGTGAGACATGAACAAGGTTGTTGCATGGTGTTAAGCCATGGGCAGCATGTCTTTGAACTGGCTTGTTGCCTTGATGTATTTGGCTAGTGCTAATACCATCCCAGGGTGCCCAAGTATCATCTGCAATGTCATTGGTTTATTGTTATGATCCTGGGCCCTACCACCAATTTTCCGCTATTTTCTACCATTTTATTTTGCGCTCTCGGTCACTTGTTCCCCACTCGTTCCCTTACGCGCCGCTCGGACCGCCACCAAATCACCTGACAAGTCACCTGATGGACCACTTGACCATTCCGCAGTCAGATATCACATGCCATCAATCCGCAGTCCGCAGCACTCCGCAGCATCACCATTTAACCCTTTATGAATTGCCAGCTCATGATGGGCTATTCTTAGATTGCCAGCTCATGATGGAGCTATATTTGGAACTGCCACGTCATGATGTACCTTACTAAATATTTCCATATTTCTTTGTGACTCCTGTGACCCGTTACTTCTCACTTGTATATCAGCGCCCATACTTTTAGCAGTTAGGCCTTAAGCCTAACTTGGTTTTCAATCCAAGACTTGTAGCTTCCACCTAGGACTCTCAGAGTCAAACAGCCCGAATCCCTTAGTCGCTTCAATCCCCTTTTGAAGCTCTCCCTCTCTACTTCTATCAGAACACTCAGGAGTCGCCCTTATCATCAGGGACTTACTTGTTATACTGTGTAGCCAACCGGTACCGCGCTACTCATGTGATCATTGCCTCAGGAGGACAACCCACTGAGCAATCCCAGTCATCGCCAAACCAACCCATGCACGTCGCGTCTTTAAGGCCCTTGGACCTTAACATTTATGCAGTTTGCTGGCACATTGGGCAAGTGCCCATCTCTCATGTGCATAATTCCTGCATCTAAGCAGGAAATGTTCTGCTGTTTCTGTATCCTCACCACATGCCAGATATCTAGCACTATCCACCCTTCCTATGTGTTTGAGGTATTGATTGATGGGTGCATGTCCAAGCCAGAATTGGGCTATGCAGCTGGCGTCAACTCAACTGAGTTTGGGTTGGTTGGACAATTTCAGGAGCTTCTTAGAGGGGGTCAATTCCTCCAGATGGATGTATCTTTGCCCCCTGTCAGTCTCCCTCCAAGTCTTTGCCCACTTCAACATTAACATATCATTATGTGCTCTTTTAATGGCTGCCAAATTGATGAGTAAGGGTTTGTGGAGGTAAGAGGGTAGGAGGGGCTTGTCTGTGGTTAAGCCTTCCACTGCTCTTTTCACTTCTTTGTCTGCCAGTTTGTTGCCTTCCAACCCTTTATGTCCTGCTGTCCACCATACTGTGAGCTTATATGCATTTTTGTTCTTTTGTTTGCTCAGCATGTTGGCTATTTGGATGATTTCTTGTGCTAGGTGGTGTCTAGGCCTTCTCATTATTGAATTGAAGGCCCTGATTGCTGCCTGATTGTCCACCCCAAGTGTGAAGGTAGTGTTCCCCTGTTTTTCAGTGCTTATAAGGTGCATGCCCAAGAGCATGCCTGCTAATTCCACTTCATGCACTGTGTGCTTGCTTTTGGGGCCAAGGTGGATATGCAGTATATGTGGCAAGTTGCCTGTCCTTAGCAGTACCACTGCTGCCCCAACTTTACCATTTAATGCAGATCTGTCCATAAAGATCTGTATCTCTTCCTCTGCATGTTCTGTTTCTCTAATGGAGTCCTCCTTGCTATCAGCTATGCTAATTGCAAAGGGGAGCATACTGCAAAGTGTTAGATCCCTTGATACTGCTGGCAGCTTCTCTATTTTCCTGGAGTCACATCCATAGGTCACTAGCAGTGTGTTGATCAGGGAGCAGTATCTCTTTACTGCTCCTACTAGCTTTCTGTTGACTGCTTTGAATAACATGTGCTTGGATGGGAGCATTGCCAATCTGACTGTGGCTCTGTGTTGCCATTTGTCTATAAGGTAGGGCATGGGCAGTAGAAATGCCTCCACATTCAACATTTCTGAGGCTGAGGTGCAGAGTCCTCCTGTTATAGCCAGGGCTCCTGCAGTTTGTACTGTTGTCAGTTGTGTAATGCAGAACGGTGCCTGCATGCCGAGTTCGGGGATGTGCCCCAGGTGACAGAGAGAGAGGGAGAGGGAGAGAGGCCGCGATCCCGAAGATTCGAGAATGCGCAGATGGGGACTGGGAGAAGCATAGATGCTGGTGTGTTGGTGTCGAATGTTGGCACGTTGACGTGATGAGGTGGCAGCGATGGTGAAGGTGGTGGTGATGATGAACAATAAGGGCAAGGGTGAGCAATGATGGCGGGAATGGACAAGGGCGAGGGCGAGCAAGGGCAAGGGCAAGCGAGGGCAAGGGGTACAGACGTGAGACAAAGCGAAGAGAACTGAAAACGGAGAACAGAGAATAGAGAAAGATGGTCGCGGCGCAGTGGGCTCGTGAGTCATTACACAGTCGGGGATCACACAGAAATGAGGGGGAATGAGGCCGTGGTTGCCTTCTGTATTCTCTCTATCTGATCTGATCCAAGGGCAAGGTATTTGTACTACATCAGCTACTCTATGCACAAAGTAAGTGAGAAGAAAAAGAAAAGAAAACGAATGTTTGAGCCAGCGACAGGCTGCATGGCATCGTATGGAAGTGGGAAGCAAGGTCAAAAATTATAAGTTGTCGCGAAGGGTGCGACGTTGACACAAGGCGACGGGAACGAAGAATGGTCTGGCGGTACTCAATGCCAACCTCTAAGTCTAATGGAGAAAACAAGAAATGTAGAAAAAAGTGAACTAAAATCAAAGAGGGGAGATACGCAACCAAGACCCGGTTCCTTCTACTCCGAATCCTTCCTTATCGGTCCAGACCTCGGGACGGTCGGCAAGGGCAGCGCACTGCGCGTGCAACGGGGGGCGGTGTCATCTTTGGGTTTGTCATTGGCCGGTCCGATCTGGGCAATCTGAGTCTCTTCTCAGCTGAGGAGGCTTGGTGAGTGGTGAGCGGTGCATCTTGACTAAATGTGGCCTGGGTCTGATTGGCTGACAACAAAGGCGGGAGGTGGGGAAAACGGGAGGATTGAGGGGACAAGGAGGAGTGGCGCGTGGGAAAGGCAAACGGTTGACTTTGCGTTGCTTATGTCGCGTCGTCGGGCTTGGGCAACTCGGGAGCCATCACGTGATCGGAAATGGCCGATTCTGAGGCCACAGCATGTGCACGCTCTACAGTTGGTTAACAATGTCAGCAGCACCTCCAAGCTTTGTGGCAGTAGAACAAGGTGTCCATGTAGCACCTTTGTAATGTAGCCCACAATATCCACAATGCTCTGTAATAATGTCCCACCATGATTTCAACAAACTTGTAGGCCTGCACACATTATAATGCAACCTCTCCCCCTCTGAATAATGCTATTATAATGTGCTTCCCCTATGCTCACCCACACTTCCTCTATATTATAGCCTGGCCCTTGATTCCTTCCCCTGGTAATAAGTTATAATGTGCATCAGTTGTCATTGCCCTCCTAGCATTATAATGTACATGCTTCTGTTATCTCCCCATGGTTACCCACTCTTCCCCTATATTATAACCTGGCTGTTGCTTCCTCCCCCTGTAATAAATTATAATGTGCATCAGTTGTCATACCCTCTCAGTATTATAATGTGTATACATATGTTGTCTCCCCATTCAGATTTCCCATCTATCCACTGCTTGTATTATAACATATCCTATTCCTACACAATTATAATGTATTCTCTGCCTATACAATTGTGATGTGGTTCAATTCTTGTACTTGCTTGCTTAGGCTGTTGCATAGTTACTTGCAGGACCGGGTTGGGCTCAAATTCCCTGGCTCATGCTCAGCTTGGTAGCTCTGGCTCACAAAAACATGGAGCCAGGCCCTGACACATTGACAGCTTGGGCTTCAGCCTGGCATTCTGCACACCATTGCTTGTGGGCTATCATGTCTGTGAATATACAGCCAACACCCTCTCTGGCATCGGCATCTATGCACCAACTGTCAAGGTTCTCAGCAAGAGAGATCATCTGTGTAGCAAGTGATCCTTGTACAAGTGTTGGCACAAATGTAACACATGGCTGCAGGGCATCAGTGCTGCCACCAGAGAATGTCCTATGCAAGTGGGTGGCCATTGGCATTGTGCCAAGCATTGTTACCTAGAGTGCAGTGATGACTGGTGGACAGAGGAGGCCAATTGTGGGGAGGTGTAGACCATGTAGTTTTGATAGGCTGTGAAAGGATAGAGAGATGGGCAAGAGAGGGAACAAGCAAGAAGGAACAAAGGCTGGGCAAGGGCATGGACAACAATTCCATTGCACAAGGCTGGGCCTAGAAAGGAGTGATGGTGGGAATATGAGAAAAAGATGTTACAAGTGATGGTCTTGTTTCCCAAGTCAGATAAGGGAGGTGATCACATGAGGTGTTAAGGCTTCAATGGGCCTTGATAGTACGACTTGTACTAAGAGTGAACTGGTGGCAAGTACTTTGAAGGAGTAGAAGTCTCTAGTGTTTCTAGAGATGACTCTGAGTGGCTTATGTAAGAAGTGGGAAAAAGGGGAGGCACTTGGGAGCTTTCAAGAACGTTGATATTGTCAATCAAGTCAAGCTTAGGGCTTGACTTTCGAAATACAGGGCACTTATATACAGGCACGGCCGCGCACGGGCCATGGTCACTATTGTAGGTACTTCTGGTCCAGAGGGGGCTGTCTGTATCATATGGTACTCCGCGGACAAGTGCTGCGGTCTGTATGAGTCGAACAATAGAGAATGAGCGAGAGTGAATGACAGATTGACGAGTTGCCTAATCCATCCTTAAGGGTCGAACAATGGTGGCAGGTCATTCCAAGAAGAGAAGCGTCGTCATGATGCGATGACGACCACAAGGTTTGAAGTTGATCTGAGGAGATCTGATCTCCGCATGCCCATTCTGGTCTTAATGGGCATCTAGCATAAGCAACTACCCTTTAAGGTAGTCTGTATTGATGGTGACCCAATTAAGGGGCCATGTCGCTATCCACGTCATCTGCAGAGCTCTGCATGGATGAGGGATTGTCTGCGGATCCTCCTGAGGAGGTCGACTGGTGCCCTGGACTCTGGGGTGAGGTGCTGGCTATAGGCGACGAGGCAGTAGGTGTGATTGACTGATAGCTGCCTTCTCTACTGGTGCGTTGGCGTATGGGTGCTGAAGAGGGACTTGTGGGTGACAAGGAGTGCTTGCGGGACACAGGGGGAGGGGGATCATCATGGTACTCCTTCTAGGTTCTGATAGGGGATTCTCCTGTAGGTATAGTAACTGTGCCATCCTCTGTATTCAGGTATTGGGTTGGTTCTAGCTTTAAGGGCGGTGTGTCCTCTATGGGACTGTCTGGATCTTCCAGTAGGTTCTCCACTGGGGATGGCTCTTGGTACGACTCCATTGAGAAGTACTGTCGATGGTGGGTGTTCCAAGGGATAGGGGTGGGTTGGGTTGGTGGTAGGTCAAAAGGTGGGTAGATGGACATCGCAGGAGGAAGTGGTTGTGTCATAATAACTTGAGATGGGCTGGTCCATTGTAGTATGGCTGGTCTTGTCTGTTCTGGCATAGCTGGTCTGTTCCACTCTGGTCTGGGTGGCAGGTCCTCTAGTGGTGATAGAGATGGTGGGTTCAATGGTAATGGTGCCTTTCCCATAAAATCTGGCAGTGTAGCACTAGGGAAAATAACTGAGGGTTTGGTAGTTGTTTGTAGGTTCAAGGATATGACCTCTGGTGTGCCCAAGGATGGGCAGGGTAGATGAGAAAAATTGGATGGATCATAACATGAGGAGAGTGTGAAAAGGCAAGTGAGATTGGGTCAAAATCAATAATGGTAATAATGCTCTCCATAGGAGCAGGAGGCTTGCTAATAGCTATACACTACCTCCAGCAGTGTAGTGGTATTGAAAGAATGGACCATTCAAGGGCAAAGTCGGTGAAGCAATGTGGAAAGAAAGGCAGTGGTGTTGGTATTGGGAAGCAGTGATGGTGGATGGTGGCAGTGAGTGAGTGCAGTGTTGATGAGGTTGAAATGAGGCAGAGGGGACTATGAACAATGGGCAGGTGGTCAAGAACAAAAGGAGAGTAGAAAGCAAGGGGTTGAATGAGAGGTGGCATGTTAAGGTCCAAGGGCCTTAAAGATGCAATATGCATGATTTGGTTTTGGCAATGACTGGGTTGCTTATTGGGGAATCCTCCTAACACAACTGAGACAAGATGTTAAAGTGTCTGCTTGTATAACAAGTAAGTCCCTATGTGACCGGCCTTAGGTGATCATGATTACTCATACGGACAGCCTTTGTAAGTCATGGGAACCAGCCCTTAGTAAAGTAGTAGTGATTGGTGATCAGATGACTGATGCTGTGTAATGTGCTTATTGATCTAGTTGGAGTCACTTACTGATCCTAGTAGTACTTAGTCATAGTATGTATCTGGCTTACTACATTATGATTAGTTGTACTTGTATCTCTAGTATAAAAGAGGATCACTGCTGTCCCTAAGATGGCAAGTTGAATCTCCTGTCAATTCAACTCCCTTCTCATCTCATATATTCTACTATAAGTGGGCACTAGGACGTTACTCTAGTATGGGAACCACTTCACATATATCGACTACAACTTGGCATCAAGCTATCCACACAACATACTGCCAAGTTAGGACAGCTTACCTAACCCAACACTAAATTAGTGTTGCCCTTACTTTGTGGCAGTAACACCCTGGATGATAAGGGTGGCTTCTGAGTGTTCTGGTAATGAGATAAGAGGGGAAGAGCTTCAATGGCATTTTGAAGCAACAGTGAATAGGGCTTAGACTCTAAGAGTCTTACAAGGTGGAAGCTACAAGTCTTGGATTGAAAACCAAGTTAGGCTTAGGGCCCAACTGTCAAAAGTACAGGCACTTATATACATGTGGAGAACAATAGAGTCACAAACAATAAAGGTTACAGAACAATAGTGTCACAAACAATAGAGGTCACAGATCATGAGCTGGCAATGTATGATATCATAGATCATGACCTGGCAGTCTAAAGATAGATCCATCATGAGCTGGCAATCCATAACAGGAGAACAATAAGAAAGGTGAGCTAGCAATCCATAATGGGTGAACAATAGGAACTGTGGACTGCAGCACATGGTGATGGGTGAAGGATGGTCAAGTGATCCATCATATAACTTGTCAGGTGATATGGTTGAGGTGTGGGCAATACATGAGGGAATGAGTGGGAGACAAGTGACCAAGCACATGAAACAAGTTAGGTGGAAAATGAAAAATAGGCCCAGGATTGTAACATGATGCCCTTCCTAGAGTGGTCATTACCACATGACCTAAGGCAATGATGGTTGCAGCCAGTTGGAGGGTATGTGTAGTATTCCAATGTCTATGTTGTTGAATGAGTTGTGTGAACTTGTACCTTCCTCCATTTCTTTGTCAACTTCAGTAATTGTCTGGGATGGGGTTTGATAAAGTTGAACAAGTCCAAAGTCTGAAGGTGTCAATGTGATGCTGGCTTTAGGGGAACCAGGAGGGGTGGGGAGTTCTATGGGGCTCATTGACCATTCTGTGCTTGGATCACTTTGCTCATGCTTGAGCAGCATGGTAATATGTCATGGTGATTCCATTTGCTTCCCTGTGAATGGTGTGTACTTCCAGTTTTCCCATTCTGGTGAAGGCCTCTTGTTGACAGATGGTTTGTCTTCTGTAAGAGGATTCTTGGGTAGAAGTGGTGTGGTATGGATGGGGGGTAGGTGTGATAATGATGCAACTGGGGATGAATTGTCAGGCTGTTCTTGGGGAGGAAGCATATCCCATGTAGTATATTAAAGTCCAGTCTAGTCTGGTTTTTGGACCTGATTTAGGGTTAACTGAGACCAAGACTGGTTGAGACTAATGCAGAAAAGGTGCTTAACTGGACTGAACCTAAGAAGACCAGTCCATTGCAGTCCAGTTATGGTCTATAGACTGGTCTTGACCAGTCTTTTCATTGGTCAGTCACAATCAGTCCCATTCAGTCTTCAGCTTATTTTTTTTTGCAAGGAGTGCATTGTGTTCTTTGTGATCAAGCCCTTCTCATGTACCCCTCCCTCAGCAGCCACTGATGATACAAGTTCATCATTGCCTGTCACTAACAGTATGCATGCCCCAAATCTCCCCCATTGATATCAAATTCATATATCATATTATTTGTATTAATTAGTAGACTATGGATATCACAACAAGTAAGTACAATAATAATACTACCCAGAAGCTAGCCTCCATGCCAAGTGGTAGTGGCAGCCATCACCTGATCCCTTCCACATAGTACCACCTGGAATTCCTGTGCACCAGAAGGCATGCAATGGCACTGTTGCATAGGCTACATCCATTACTACATGGTGCCTTGGTGGTGGTAGCCATAGTGGCAATGGCAATGGTGATAATGGTAGTGGCAGTGAGAGCAATGCAAGAGGTCATATCATCAAGGCAGGGCGATGCAATGACAGTATATGATGGCAATGAAGCAAAGGTGTGTGTGTGTGTGGCAAAGGCACTGTCATGTGGGCTGCATCTGTTGCTGCATGGTGTCTTGGTGGTGGTGGCCACAATGGCAATGGCAATAGCAATAATGGTAGTTGCAGTGAGAGCAACACAAGAGGTCACATTGTCAAGGTGGGGCAGTGCAATGACAGTGTGTGATGGCAATGAGAAGGCATGTATATGTGGTCAACAATGCTGGCACTAGTGCAACAGCTGAACAGCTCACCTGCACTTGAGCTGTACTGTGGGGCAAATAAGAGTGTGAGCAATGCAATGATGGTATGCAACAACAACAAAGCAAAGGTATATACAGTTGACAATGCCAGTGCCAGTGCAACTGCTGAGCAGTTTGCCTGCACCTGGGCTGTGCTGGGCTGAATGAGGCAAGCCTTTTTGGGCTTATTAAAATGTCTGGAGGAATGAGGTGGAGTGTGGTCAGCAGTGGCCCACATGTTGGGAACTTACTACTTTATAGGTAGTGAGACTTGATGATGGTGTGGAGTTGAAGGTGACTGATCCAAAGGAGCAGCAGTGAGATGTTGAGGAGGAAGAGGCAGAAGGTGAGAAGAGGCAGGACGGAGTAGACTGCTGGTGATGATAAGGGAGCTTTGTGAGGCTCCAGTGTGGGCAATTGACAAGAGAACAGTCTGAGGACTGTTCACCTAAATTTGTAGGTCTTATATACAAATACAGGGTGGTCTGTGCATAGTTTAGGGTAGGTACTATTACAGGTAACAGGGGACTGTGCAGTCAATGCACAGTAACTGTGGATTACATCATATGTCTTGATTGGGGTCTTGCCCCAATAAGTCATGTTTCTGTTGATTGAGTTGCGTCATGTCTTTGTTGATTATTTAGTGGATGCGTCTTGTTGATCGTTCCCATGATCTTCCACATGTTGATCAATGGACTGGCACGCATCCAAAGCACATCTTGTCATGTGACCTTGTTGATGACCAGTTCCTTGATAGGTCATGTGTTATCTTCCCAGGGTCATGGGATTGTATCTTCCCAGGGTTATGTGCCATTAAGTCACATGATAGCATAGTAGTGGAGGGGTCATGTGATAGGTTCCCACGGTCATATGATCCTGAAGTTATGGATTTGTAGCTAGGATTAGGGGGTGCGAGTACTGCTCATGACAGTATCCCCTCTTTAGGATCTCCTTGTGCCTGCAAGGCTTGTATGTGTATCCCCTCTTTAGGGCATTGGCAGGCATGGAATTCTGTGACTAGTTCTTTGGCATGGGTTAGTTCTCCAGCTGGGATCCATGAGTTGTCGGCATCTGTGTAGCCTTTCTAGTGGACAAAGTACTGTGTGCTCTTGTAATTTCTCATGGGACATGCCACTAGGACTTTGTCTATTTCATAATGTCCTTCTTCCCCTCTGATGATTTCTGGGGGGGGTCACTTGAAATTAGGTTCATGTGCTTGTGTTTCATGGTAGGGTTTCAGTAATGAGTTGTAGAATACAGGGTGAACCCTCATGGTCTTGGGTAGTTGTAACTTGTAACTTGCAATTGGTAGGTGAAGCCCATATGACCTTGAAAGGTCTGTATCTTTGTGGAGTGAGTTTCACTTTTGGGTGTGTTGTTTGTAAATTTGTGGCTTCCAAGAGTACTAGGTCATCTTTGTGGAATGTGTAGGATAGTTCCTTGGGTCCACCACTTCGCATTTCTTTTGCAGCAATGATAAGTGCTGCAGTGACTTCTTTGCATATTTGCTCTAGGTATTGGATGTGTTATGCACAGACTCTGCATATTTGTAAGAACTTGCCTTGAGTACTTATGGGTAAGCATTTAGAGTCTACCTTTAGTTATAAAGGTCGCACAGTTACGTTAGTGCAAAGCTAAGTTAAGACTAACTTAGATAGTATCGCAGACTCTAGGTGCTTGACTTAGAGTGCA
>Ga0307510_10009176_pt1 | contig 11778 bp, 10 predicted proteins | sample 12_EM_MG_FD_207224 | JGI IMG/M metagenome (GOLD analysis project Ga0307510, IMG submission 207224) | Populus trichocarpa ectomycorrhiza microbial communities from riparian zone in the Pacific Northwest, United States - 12_EM | ecosystem: Host-associated > Plants > Roots > Unclassified | place... | reverse complement strand
TCTATCACCGCCTGATCGCAACCGAATTATGTAGCGAGGTATTTGTGCAACCAGCGCTGATGCATTCATAATCCAACCTTGTCAAGGCTCCAGCGGATTATGTGACTAGAGAGCCTCGCAACCCACCTGAGCACATCACCACCCGAATTGCTAAACCCATATCAGAACCTTTCAATTGGTTTACTTGGATGAACTATGGCATCTGTGCTGACACCGCCTCGTTTCCTCAAACAAACCCATTACTCCGCACCTGTTCAGGTGGGGCCTACTCCGGGGGCTGTGACGCCTGTGGTCTGTGCAGTTCTAAATATTGAGGCACGTCTACATATCTCTAACCGCGAAACCGAACCCTATCAGTTATCTGTTAACGCCCCGCAAGCTTTTCACTGTTAACTTACCGGTAATCACTCAGGATATGAGAATGAAACAAGGAGCCTACTATGCTTTATATTTCGCTTAAGATACACCAATTTCACGAACTGATTAGCACCCACCATCTTCATCCACACGACAAGACCGCGATCCCGCCCCCACCGGTAGTCCTCCTGGAAAATTCCCGCAATTACCTTTCAACCCTCTTTTCACAGTATCGAGGGCATTCTACTTGTTACTCGAGTACATACAACCATTCCCCCCTTTTCGATCCACTTTACTTCTCTCTGTGAAATTTTCGTCCCGATCACTGCTTGGGTTTTCAACCCGTCAAAACCAAGCCAGGATAGTGATTGAAGGTGAAGCCAGACAATTTTGGAACATTGTGGGGGAGAAATTCGCAAGCGCATTTCCGAGGCAACGTCACGTCCATTGGCAAATGATGCGTAGTTTTACCACCCAAATTTCAAATCTAGACGGTTAGGTAAACAAGCCCTTAGAGTGGTTCGCGATGTGACTTTGCTTGGGAAGGGAAGTACGCTGGCCTTGTGTTGAATGGTGGGTGGGGGTGTCACGTTTACTACAGGGGTGGCTGTTGCTCAGGCTCTCAGAGAGGACAATCTTTCTTTTCTTTCTTGATAACAACAACGGCGACAACAGCAGCGGGCTTTTTTTTCTGACGGCGGGCAGAGGAGAAAAACTTTGAGAGAGCGCGCAACAAAAAGGTTCAGAGGAGGAGGATCACCTGTGCCCAGATAGCCGGACAGCCATACAAGGCTAGGCTTTCTTTTCGCTTAGATTTTTCTTTCTTTGGGTTCTTCTTGTGTGATAGGTTCGCCAATTAGCTTAGGAGAGTTGTTTCCCGGCGGGATACTGACGATTGCCCTCTTGCTCCCCTGAAAGTAGACAAACTAGCCCGGAATTTACTAGTCCGGAATTCTCCTGCTTCAATACTAGCCGACGATTTCTGTGCGCAACACCGGTCAGTGATGGGCGACGCGAAGGTCATGTGCTGGAGTAACGGCGCAGCGCCAGATGTTACTACCGGTAGTAGGGTCGCTCATTGAAATCGGCAAAAATATTTCCGGATCTATTGGCCAGGCCACAATTTTACAGTAGGTGAACTGTCCCCGTGGATGAAGCTGTTCCGAATTACAACAGGTATTGTGTCCATACTCGAGTAGATCTACCCAATACACCGGAAAAAGCAAGTATTCCTCCGTTCTGGGGTCCGGGACGTTGAAAATGGGGCTGCTCGCCATACTCTCACGATACTTCCTTTTCTTCAGATAGCTTCCGGGAGCGCGCCTGTTTGTGGTTTTGGATATGCGCTGAGGATTCGGGTATATGGCTCCGGCATTAGGCATAGGTTTGTCTTCGGAGACTCGCTTTGGCTTCGGGTATATGGTTCGGCTTTGGACGTTTGGTTTGCACGTTCGGGAACGCATTGCGAATGCAGGAATGCGCGATAGTTTTGGGATCGTGCAGCTTTCGGGAAAGCCGGCAGAAAAGCGGAAGTACTGTAAAATCTGCCAGAAAGAGCTGGAAGCCCGGAGGTGGGAAAGTGGTTGTTTTCCTTTTAGTTAGCCGGCAGTGCTCACGGGGGAAGGAGAGACTCACATGGAGTAGTGTGATGCCTCATGGGTGGATATGATGTCTTTGTGATTGATATATACTTCTACGATCGCCCTTAGTTAGCTAGTTAGTCGATAGAGGTGTGCGAGAGACTGTGGTTTTTAAGTTAGTGAAGAGTTCTTCCCCGCTCCTGGGGGCGATCGTTTTAGGTGTGAGTTCCTTGGCGTTTTTCGTTTCGTTTCGCCGTGTATCGTTTTCGCTAGGGAAGTTCAAAATGGGATTCATAAAAGAATCGGGGAGTGTTTATCCTAATTAGTTCATCTTATGGTGAGGGTATCGCAAGTGATGAAGCCCTTCTCCAGTAGTAAACGGCCAATAAGTTGGTACTTGTATGATACATTTAAGAGCCATTTCCGGTGGTGTACGGAGGTAACAGCTCCTAGATTTGTATTTTCCACAGGGTAAGCGCAGCAAATCTGTCTTGTGGAACCTACAAAACTTAGCCGCTGTACCTCTGTACAGGCGAGGGGCTGGGGGAGCTAGGGTGCCAAGATGTGGAAATTTATTTCCTTCGCATAGAAACTGCTTGTATTGACTGGGGCTCGCTTGTGAGATACAGTACGGCTAGGTATTAGTGAATAGTTTTTGTTTTATTTCTTTTGTTTTGTTTTGATTTGGGTTTTTATTTGCCATGGGATATTTCCCGAATGCAGCGGTTGGACCCTAGGGAGTGCTAGTCATGTACCTAAAATCATACCATGGAATTAACAAAAAAAAAAATGTGAGATACAGTACGGTAGCACAGACGACAACGGGAGAGCAGGCCCCACCTTTCCCCGCCCCAAAGAAAGACAAGTGCATCAACCGCTTCCATAAACCGCCATACCGGCATAGTATTATTTTACCTCCCAGCGAGCCTTATCAATTATGAACACATTACCTGCGGGCTACGGAGGATGGAGCTTCAGCAGTGATCCTCGCCAGTATGGCATCTCAAATACCCGTACCGACCATAACCTCAACAATAGTATTCATGGCGACTCGAACACGAACGTCGGGAATGTATCACACAGCTATAACACCATCAAAGTGGGAGTGAATGAAGAGTCCCTGCGAATCTACGCATGGTTATCGCCACTCGAACCCCATAGAAGGCATCGGGATACTAGTAACCGTCGGTTTGATGGCGTTGGGGATTGGGTCCTACAGAGGAACGAGTTCGAGTCATGGCGCGGAAACCAGGATGGTTCGGGGAATCCCACGTTGCTATGTTATGGGGGCCAAGGGGTCGGCAAGACTTATATAAGGTACCATCCGGCAGTATTCTCTAGGAGCCATAAGCAATGGTAACAAATAACAAAATCAGTTCGTTAGTGATAGACACATTGCGTAAGCAGGCCTGTGGACGGGGTATTTCGGTTTTATCCCTCTATTGCGACTACCAGGCGCAAGGGGACCAATCGGCGATAAACATGATAGGATGTCTACTCAGCCAAGTTGCCTTAGGATCTGCGCAGATTCTAGCCGAAATTCAAAGCGCTTTTGAGTTAAGCCAGCGAGGTCACAACGGTCTTCGACTGCCGGACATGTTGGAGTTGTTCGCCAAAACAATCAGTTCCTTTGAACGAGTATACATCTGCTTCGACGCTGTGGACGAGTTACTACCACAAAACCGATCAGAGCTACTTCGCAGCTTACGACAAATCGTTCAAGATGCACCGAATACCCGACTATTTCTTACAGGCAGGCCGCATATTCGGGGGGAACTTGACAAACATCTCACGAAGGGCGCCTATATCATACATATTGTTGCCGACCAAGGGGATATTGCAAGATACGTATGTCGGAAGATGGACGATGATGATGACCGAGATCCAGACCTAATGCCAGATGATCTGAAACACGATATCTTGAAGACAATGTTGGAAAAGTCTTCGGAGATGTAAGTAGGAGTAACTCTGTTGCATGCTTGTATCGCTTATTGACGTTCGGCAAAGGTTTCTACTAGTTGCACTGAATACCGACGCGATCTTGGGTGAGACCTCGTTAGCGAAGAGAAAGAAAATGCTCAAGAAGGTATCAACGACTGGTGTGGATCTGGAGAGTGTGTACGCGCAAACACTACAGCGGATAAGGGAGCAGAAAGGTGACCGATCAAGGCTGGGAGTGGAGGTACTGATGTGGGTCTCCCACGCCAAGCGACCTCTGACGATCGGCGAACTCTCTCATGCTCTAGCCGTAGAAATAGAGTCCAAGGATCTAGACCCGGAGAACATTCGTCCACAAAATACACTTCTAGCGTCATGCTTAGGGCTTGTCGTGGTTGACGAGGAGACATCGGTAGTTCGGCTAATCCACTACACGTTGCAAGAATATCTTTGCCTTCCCGGCGTCCTGCCTGATGCCCACCAAGCGCTTGGGCTGACATGCTTGGTCTATTTAAATTATAACCAGGTCAAAAGTCTTCCCGCCGATAGCCAACCCAATCTCCAAGACATGCCCTTTCTCGAATATTCTTCTGTGTATTGGGGAATCCACGCGAAAGCAGAACTCTCAGGTCGCGCAAAATCGCTTGCGTTGGAGATGTTACCATTTTACGATAGCCATATATCTGCAGCCCTACTTTTTAGCCATATATACAGTTCCGGGCATATCTTTGTAGACGTTCCCCTGTTTACCGGTTTGCACTGTGCATCCTACCTTGGAATCGTTGAGCTCGCAGAGGCATTAATCGAAATGCGAGGCCGCGATATTAATGAACGAGATTGCAAGGGTTTTACACCACTCATATGGGCTGCATGTTGGGGAAATGAAGGCGTGGTGAGTCTACTGCTCGCGAAGGACGACATCCTTCCGGACAAGCCAAACAACTATGGCCAAACACCACTCTTCCAAGCTTCGTTCCAAGGACATGAGGGCGTGGTAAGGCTACTGCTCGCCAGGGCAGATGTCAATCCCGACGAGCGCGACATCAATGATTCAACGCCCCTCTCGCAGGCTTGCTTCGGTGGGCATGAGGCGGTGGTGGGGCTGCTGCTCGCAAGGGGTGCCGACCCCGACAACCCTGACAACGATGGTCAAACACCGCTCTCGCAGGCTTCTTTCGGGGGTCATGAGGAGGTGGTGAGGCTACTACTCGCAAGGGGTGTCAGCCCTGACAGGCCAGACAATGATGGTGAAACTCCACTCTCACAGGCTTCTTGTCGCGGGCATGAGGGGGTGGTGAGAGTTCTTCTCGCAAGAAGTGACGTCAATCCTGACAAGCCAAACACAGAAGGTGAATCACCGCTCTGGCTGGCGTCTGAGGGCGGGCACGAGGGGGTGGTGAGATTGCTGCTCGCAAGGAACGATGTCAATCCCGACAAGCGAAATTGCGTTAGCCGAGGACCCCTCTGGATCGCTTCTAGAAAGGGACATGAGGGGGTAGTAAGGCTGCTGCTTGCACGCGATGATGTCGACCCCAACATGCCAGACAACTGGGGCATGACCCCATTAAAGATTGCTTCAATTCATGAGTAAAGCAAGATTATGGCACTTCTCCAACCTCGGACAGCTACCCCCTCAAGCCTGAATAAAGCTTAAAGCGAGATGTTTTCATCGCCATTTGTTATATATATAAACGCGAAGACTCTACCGTGGTTTCAATAAACCGCTACCACTACAGCTCCTACCCTAACTATGGGTCCCTCTACAGCTGTCCTATCGACACCCCTGCCGTCCTGCATTCTAGCTTCTCCAAAACTCAGATGAGTAAGATTACCTTGGGCTCTGAGAGGAAACTGCTCGCCACCCACTATAGATGCTTAACTTTCGATCTTTTCATCTCTAAGCCGTTGGTCGAAGAGGGTGGCCCTGTTTTAGCGGGGCGCTCGAAGTCTGGCTTGATATATTACTGCTTGGAGCGTAATCCTTCTTTGTGTATAGATTCTTGTTCTTGTGAAAATTATTCTGTATTTCCGTCCATCCTTTGTTATATAATCCTAACCTCACACACTCACCGCCACCGGGGATTGGCCCGGCCTGGAAGTGGGGAAGCGCGAGCAGTGGGGAAACCCACGCCAATAGTCCGGGTTTCTGAGAAGACTTGATCTTTGTATATTGCTAAAACTCGGAAACGAACACACAAATCTTATGAAGAGCAGGGAGTAGTTGTTACATTTTTCTTTGGTTTAATACTCTAGTGTATAATAGCCCAAAATTTCATGAATGGCAATATGCCTACAGATCAATACAATGTTTTGTACGACATACGAGAGATATGCGGTAACTGATCTTATCGACTCCAAACATGGACTATTCTTCATTGTTGACAATATTGAAACTCACTAGTCCTTAGTGTTCCGAACCGTCTAGGGCCCCACAGGGGCGGCGGGGATAATGCCAAGAAGACCTAGTGGACGGGACCGCTAGCACAGGTCTTGTGTAAGGCAAATTATTCGGGGGACTTCCGGGCTAGGCCGGGAACGCCAGGCCCTACATGCTAGGCCATTGTTAGTATAGTGAGGCAAATGGGAAAGCGGCTGCTTGGATGGACGGCAGGCGGAACGGCAGGACGGCCGGGATTGCGCAAAGGACAAAGGGGGTATCGGAAGAAGGCATGGTGTGAGTAAGGACTGTAGGAAAGGACTGCGGGGGGGCTCCACAGACGGCAGGTATTAGGAACGACTGCCGAGCACATGTGGAAGAAAATGAGGGGGACGGCCGGGGATGGCTGCGGACGGTTATGGGCTACAGACAAACTATGAGTGATATATGGTGATGCAATGTAACCTACAATAAACGATATGCCTGCAAGAAAGAGAAGGTTAAATAGATCATCAGGTCCTCCAAGTATTAGGATAAGAGTGAACAAATAATTCCACTATGAGGTTGGTTTTCTCTTTTAAATACTTAGATAAGTCTTTTGCCCAAACTATAGTCACGGGGGTGATGTCGCAACAAAACCAAAGAACTGAGGGAACAGAAGATGAATTGCAGCACGGTGCCTGGGATTTTGCAGAAGAGTTATCGGGAAACTCAATTGACCCTCTCGGATCCGGATATCTGCAACTAATGTTGGAGCTTTCCGGCGGGGATAATAGTAGTGCCCTCTCAAGCGAGGATATGTTTGCCGGCGGTTTTTGAGTACTAATTTGGCAAACACTTTTGGGATTTTATTTCTTAAAGATATATTCTTCCTTGCTTACCAACCTACGCCTATGGCACATGACTTTCCTGATCATAAACTAAGAGCGAGATCAAATCATGAACTTGAGGTTTCTGTGCGTACCAGCCAGAGATGTGTAACAGAAGAACACGACAGGGCCCTACCAGGACCGGTAGGGCGTCCGGTCCAACCTCCATCTACCCTAGTCCGTCCGTGGGCTCGAAGAAAGACGGACTCCCACCGGCGGTCTGTCCTGCACTACCCCCAAGACGGGCGGACTTGGCGGTTAGGAACACTGCTAGTCCTTCTTGAAGTATCTTAAGTATCGAATTATGCAATTGAAAATCACCTCTTATTTCTTATGTTTCAATCCAATTCAGCACACCAGGACTTTAATTGAGAATAGGATTTATGCAAATTATTCTGGCGACGATCCCAGGAAGGCCCCTGAGAGTGCAATGGATAAGTTTTCTTTCACTGCTGTGGTGAAGGTGGAAAAAAACTCTTCTAGCATATATCTCGACAATTACACTAATCTCTAGTGGTCTCCCAGAAAAGCCATCAATCCCCCTTTTTTCTCTCCCCCAGCATCAAAACAACCTATATTTTTACCCATTCTACTTCCATCGGTAGCATACATTTTTTTGTCTGTACTCCATGTCACATTTATATGAAGGGATTTCCTTTTTCCTGTGTTCAACTCAACCAGATAGTATTAAAGGGTAGTGTTAAAGGACAACACATATCTAGCCAAATATATACCCTGCTCTAGAAGAAGGATAAGTCTTCAGGTATTTTTACCAATCTTTTTACTGAGTGTTTTTGAGCCTAGTAGTCAATGTATAAAACTATTTAAATCCGCGCAATCAATTTGTGTTGGCCGGATATTACAACCCAGCTCTGTTAATAATATAATACATGAGGCTAGGTAATATACGAGGAGTACCCATGTGAAAGAAATGTTTAACGGCCTTACTGCACCCTTACCCAGCACTCAAAATTGCTTACTTGTAGTCTGCCTAGCCACTCTCCCTCATTCTATCTCACAGCCGCGTGGAAGCACATTGAAACTGATGTTGAATCATCGGCCGTGACAGACCGGTCGGTCGGCAAGCCATTGATTCAACCAGTTGGCAGAACTTGGAATACCAGTTAATGGGATCTAAACTTGATGGTGTAATAATCCTAGTAGGAGAGTGGTGTTTTGGAAGCACCAGGGGCCACAGGCAATCGGAAGCGCACATAATATGGAGGAACACCAAAGTGTGGACAGATAATCACACTTGGGCATGAGAAAATGTGCTCGGACGTAAGTGTATTTCGGGAGCGGTAGCGCAAGAGCTCATCCAGCGAGTTGCTCTCGCAAGCGCAACTTCCCCTTGCCAAAGTGCATCCAACTTTTTTCTTGCAGGAAAAGAAATTCGCACCAGCCATCACTCGAACTTCCAATTCTGGTTTAGTCATCATAAAAATTCCATACCTCGCAATTGTCGCGCGCCCAGCTTTTTGTCACCCCTAGTATCATACCGCAAAAACTGGTCTTATTGGAAATGGCGCTAAGTGAGGGTGATGGGCATATGGCGCAACAATAGGGGGTGGCAACTTGGCCGAATATCAGAAGAGAGGTGAGTGATGGGATATGCTTTGAAAAACTCTTCATGGTTTACTTCTGGCCCACTCACTGGAATTATGGAACACTCCTAATTGGAGGGAGGTTTCTTTTTTCATTACCTATAGGAACTTTAAGTTCAGTGAGGTTCAATTAACCATGAGTATTCCGAAAATTACTGTGCTCTAACTGCGCCACCAGGGTGGCGAACTCGCTTCATTGACTCCTCCGGTGTTGGCTCCATTTCCAATAAGACCAGTTTTCGCGCCATTCGCTAACGTTGTAAGCTTTTGTCTTCTTCGATATATGGTTGACTCTCGCAGGATCGCCTTGATAAGCAGGAATCAAGATACAATATCGTTTAGCATAGTACTTTAGGTATATTATAGGTCCCCGCTTCCTACTCACATTTCCGAAACTGTCGCGAGGATTTTCTGGATAATAATTTTCTCCTCTAAGATCTCATCTATTACGTCCGGCATTGTATCCTCTTTTAGTTTTGCACCGAGGAATGGGTGTTATGGATCTAACTTTAGTCGCTACCCGCCTAGAAAGATGTAACACAACCTCATCACGAATGTGCTCTTCCGGTAAGAAATATCCGAGCTCCGGTTAGAACAGCGGTAAAATTTGGATCTTGAATCATCCAAGCCTCTGAAAGGGGACTATTCATCGGTGTATTTAAGGACACATTGAATTCTTACTTATGTTAGTTAGCCCTAGAGACGGAACCTAATTGTGACGGACTTCTCGACGGTGATGGCGTAGATTATGGGTAAGATAACAACCCTTCTATGCCCTAGGATAGAACTCAGAGGGGTGTGGCGTTTGCTACGGATACGCTAGGCTCAAAGCAACCATTTGACTTGCTGCGGTTGCCACATTGTAGAAGCATGCTTAGGTCATCTGAATTTGCACTTAAAGTTAATCTCACTCCTGCTCCTGGGTTTCATCTCCCACGCACACCAGTTCCCCACCTCGAACGTACCTCCCTCTCTACCTCCAACAAACACGGGTTTTCGAATATTCTTCTCCGTATTTGGGAATCCGCGCAAAACATAACCTTTCGGATCGCGCTTGCGCTGAAGTTATTCGACAGCTGCGATAGCTGCATATCATATAAAACCCTCCTGAGTGTACAGAAACGGTATGTTTACCCTATTTATTATGTTACGCATTCCCTGTTCCCTGGCCTAGTCCGCACCGCACATTGTTCAGGATTGCTGAGATTGTAGCCAGTTTGGTGGAGATGGAGGGCAGTGATATCAACCAAAAGGACGGCATGGGCGATGCACAGACGTGGGCTGCGGGGAATGGGGATGAGGGTGTAGTGGGAATCCTACTTGGTCAGGAAGATATCGAATCAGACAAGCCAGGTGAGGATGGCCAAACTCAGCTGTTGAAGGCTGCTTGCAATGGGCATGAGGAAGAAGTGAGAATCCTACTTGGCCGGAATGACGTCAATCCTAACGAGCGAAATGCGAGATACGAAACGCCGCTGTATCTGGCTGCTCTCAATGGGCACCAGGGGGTGGTGGAAATGATACTTGGATGGAATGACACCAACCCTGACAAGTCAGATTGCAATGGTACACCCCTCTGGGGAGCTGCGGGAGCGGGGCACGAGGGAGTGGTGAGAATACTACTGGAACGGGACGGCGTCAACCCTAACAGGCCGGGGATGACAGGCCAAGCACCACTCGCATGGGCTGCCTGCAAAGGGCATGAGGGAGTGGTCAAAATGCTCCTTGAGCACGGCGACACAGACCCTAATAAACGGGATTGGCAAGGCGAGACACCGCTCAATACGGCTGCCATGATGGGGCATGAGGGAGTTGTGAAAATACTCCTTGGGCGGGATGACGTCAACCCCAATGAACCGGATTTGAGCCACCGGACACCACTCTGGTGGGCTGCCTGCAAGGGGTATGAGGCAGTGGTGAGACTACTACTCGCTCGTGGTGATGTCGACCCCGATATGTCGGATGAGTGCAGCCGAACACCACTCTGGTGGGCGGCTAATCGAGGGCATGAGGGAGTAGTGAAACTACTACTCGCACGTGACGATGTCAACCCTGAAAAGCCAGATGCGCGCGGCCAAACACCGCTCGAGGGGGCTAAACAGAGCGGAAAAGAGGGGGTGGTGGAATTATTGCTTGGACAGGGTGACGGCAGGCTACTAGGACGGGCAAATTAGGTTGGGCACCGCTCTGGTGCGCCTCTGAGGCCTGCAGATGGGGTGACAGCGCTTCCTTTCCCTTCTTGCCTTTTTCTGTAGCTTAAAGCATGCATTCTGGCAATTGCTATTTTATCTTGTCTCCTAGAACAAACCTGGTATGGCAACATAGCTTAAATTTGATTTCTATGCAACCTGAACAAGCCCCATCTACGGTTCGCTGCTAGCTTGGAGGATCGCCTAAAATTAATTATCGGCCAAATACACCCACGGTGATTTCTTTCCCCCCATACCCGCTGCCGTAAAGGGCCACACATACAGCATCAGTAGCTCATATAAAAGCGCCAGTGTGATTGATAAGATCGCTTGCAATTCAGTAAAGCTACTGGAGCGCAGCGCCCCCGGTTGTTGAGGCTGCGCCACGCCCAGGGCGGCCCTGCCGATATCGCACAACAGTTGTGAGAGGTTAGGGTTCTTCCACTCCGGAGACTCGTTTCTGGGCACGGAAGAAATTTCTTCCCCCGGGTATGATACATAGCTCATTGAAAGGGCGTTCTTTTTCCGGAAAAGAAAATAGATAGCGGAGTGCTAGGTGGTAGGCACTCTTTAGGAAGGGTAAGACGGGTACAGTACTGTAGCTTCCACAGTTCAGGCACTTATGTAATTTCTTTGAGGGGTCTGATTGGTCCAAATTGATTACATAAGCCTCCAAACCATGGTTTGAGATCGCGCCAAACAGCCCCTAAGTCAACGGTAAAGAGAGGTGCGCAGTACTGAAAACGGAGAAAACCGGGGATAGCGTATCTACTTTTCGAAGCGCAGGAAACTACAAGTCAAAAATCTTCACTATCAAGAAATCCCGCAATCAATTCAACTCTCCTGAGCTAACCCGCAAATTTT
>Ga0307510_10009175_pt1 | contig 11778 bp, 6 predicted proteins | sample 12_EM_MG_FD_207224 | JGI IMG/M metagenome (GOLD analysis project Ga0307510, IMG submission 207224) | Populus trichocarpa ectomycorrhiza microbial communities from riparian zone in the Pacific Northwest, United States - 12_EM | ecosystem: Host-associated > Plants > Roots > Unclassified | place... | reverse complement strand
ATAAATAGAAAGGAAACTGAAGGAAATCACAAAACCCAATATCAGAAAACTTCAACCTTGAATGATGAAATTGAAAAATAAAATTAATATATAGTCAATCTAATGTTAAAAGATGAAATTAAAAAAAAATATAAATTTTAAAAATTTATCAAAGTAAATTCAACAAAGAACGACAAATAAAAAGAAATGACATAACCGTGGCTATTTTTAAAATTTGTGAAAAAATCTATAGAAAGTAAATAAATGGAATAGCATAGCCCACTCTCCGTTTGAATAGATGTTGAATGGCGAAACTTAAAAAACATGAGTTTTAAAAATGAAAAAAAGAAGCAAACTCGGGAGTACCTTTTAGACCTAGGTTAATCTTTAAAACTTGCAATATGTGAAATTATAGAACCGGGCTTAACAAAAAAGCTCAATTTTTAATCAATTTAATATTAAAGGATGAAGTCAAGAAAAAAAAAAGTCAATTAAAACAAATTCCAAAGTGAAAAAAATATCAATCAAATTTGATGGGAAAAAAACTTAAAGATGATGAAATTGTGAAAAAAATAATCAATTTAAAAAAACTATCTCAAGAAAAAATAACAATCAAAAGAACATTAACCAAATTTAAAAGATGAAGAATTGAAGGGGATGAAACTGAAAAAGAATTCTAATTTTATAAAATATTATAGATAAAACAAACATAATCAATAGAAACTAGATTTAAAAGAATAACAAATCAAATGGTTGCTTTAAAGTTTTGAAGTGAAAGATATAAAAATCAAGGAGAAGAGAGAAAACAAGAAAAATAAAGGAAAATGTTGTTGGTGCCGGACCATGAGGATGTTAGCCATTTTTGTTGTCTCATCATGAAAGGGTAGTCGAGATGATTTAAATGCACGTGTAAAAGGTGGTATTTGGCTACCGGTAGGCTCTGCACGTTCCACCCACTCACTAGCACCTATACTGCACACACCACAAGTTTTTTATATACATATTTTTTCTGATGTAAAAATAGCCCTAAATCAACTTAATATCAACCACAAAATCACGACGAAGAGATGTAAAAGCTCCTGGAAAGTAGTTTAGTAAAATATTCATTTAAATGTAATTAAATAATTATATTGTGCTATAAAGCCACTTAATGTCAATTTTGTTTTTTTAGGGGTAGCTAAGTGATTTTAACACGGAAAGAAGTAAAAAAACTATTATAACCTTGTACAATTTGAAAATAATAATTTTATAATGGTGAGAAAATATTTTTTTTTTAATAACTAGTTCAAAGTTTTTATGGTGGAGGAGCAATTTTGTTAGAATGCTATTTCAATAAATAGTGTTTTGAGTTCTCGGGTATAATAATTTCCCTGTAATTTTTAGTTATGAACTAGATTTGTGACCCATGATTCGTGCTAAAAAACAATTTAGTTTTCAATTAAATAAATAGCAAAGGATGAAACGAGAAAAGAATAACTTGGACAAATAAAAAAATAACCAAGCAAACTTGAGCAAATATCCTAAACCTAGTCAAATATTAAAAACTCGTAATATGTGAAACACTAGATCCGAGTCCAATCAAGAAGTTTATTATGAATCAATTTAAAAAACTTGTTAAAGTAAACAAATCGACAATAAAAAGAATAAGGATTAAATTTGACAGGAAAAAATCAAAGAGGGGTGAAATCATAAACCATGATAAATTTTAAAAACGATTTGAAACAAGAAAATAACAATAAAAAGAATAGGGACCAAATTTGAAGGATAAAAAAAATTAAGAATGATGAAATTGAAAAAACATATCAATTTTATAAATTATTCAAGACACAAAATTCATAATAAAAAGAAAGGGAGCTAAATATGAAGAATTAATAAATTAGAAAGTTGTTTTTGGACTTTTAATGGACTAGTATGAAATTCGAGGTGAAGAGAGAAGAAAAAAGAAAATAAATAAATAGTCGTCGATGCTTGGAACACGTGTTACCTTATTGGGTCGAGGGAGCTGAGATCTTTCAAATGCTATCTAAACAACGTAGAGGTTGTCCACTTGTTGGCGCATTGCACGTGCCAATAATTTTTTTTTTAAATAATATTTAATATATACAAATTGTTATAATACCCCTTTCAACATCTAAATTTTACCATAAAACTAATGTAAAATAACCAAGAAAATCTCTAAGATTGAATTATATTGTTTTTGTGATGTAATTAAACTATTTTGAAATAAATAAAATGGCTAAAACACATTGAATGAAAGACATTATATTTTTTATCCTAAAACTGGAATAGTAATTTTACTGTGAAAAAAAAAATCTAACCTCATATAATATATTAAAAACAATTATGTTTTGGTAAAAAAATAACTAGCCTAATTTAATATTTTTTTCCATGACAAATTTATAATTATATTATTATAATAAATAATAATATGTGTTTTGTTTCACGATAAGTTAAGTTATTAAGAAGATTTAGTTTTTTTCAAGTGTTAATAATAGTATACTGGGTTTAGGGCTACAATAACTTCTTCTTTTAATAATTTAATTTAATTCTTTCATCTCCCTCCACGCGAGCAACGTATGGTGAGAAATACCGAAATTAGATAGATTCTTTTCTTATCCTTTAATAACGCAAGGAGGGACAGTTAACCAAAAAAAAAAAAAAAAAATGTTGCTGCTAAGCCAAGCTCCAAGAGGGGCTTTATCGGCCAAAAGACGCACTCCACTCAAATTCGTCCCCCAAAATCCACCATTATTCTTGAACTCTACCAAACCCAAATTCATTTCCAGAAAACAATCAACCTTCCCCCTTACTCTTGCCAAACCCGAAGGAGGTTTAGATTCCACTTCTGCAACCAAACAATCCCTCTCTACCAACAATCCACCTCCCTCTCCTCCAACGCCTAACGACATTGTTTTTGTGGGCCAAGAGGATGTTCCTTTAGAAGGTGTCATTCAGTTCGAGAAACCCACTTCTTCTGGGCGTCTTGAAAAATGGGGGTAATTTTCATCTTCTTTTATCTACAGATTTTACGGGCATTTTCCTTTTCATTTAATCTTTTTAATGCTACGTGGCAGTCGTGTGGCTTTGCTGGCTGGTGGGGACGTGTTGGCTTTGCTCTTGTTCTCTGCAATTGGCAGGTTTGGCCATGGTTTCTCTGTTTTTGACTTCGAGACACTACGCACTGCTGATCCTTTTATTGCTGGTACGCATGCCTGTTTTTTTTTTAAATAATCTATTTGCATGTTTTTCTTTTCAGTGTAAAGTTTAAATTCAATTGCTCAAAGGGAGTTAACGTGGGTTAATAATGAGCAGGGTGGTTTTTGGGTGCTTACTTCCTTGGGGGTTATGGTGAGGATGGTCGTGGAATGAATGGTCTGTCTAAGGCTGCTATTGCTGCTGCCAAATCATGGGCTACGGGGATTCCTGTAAGTTCCATTATCTGCTAGGAGGTGCTGTCTTTTTATTTCCTATTGTTATTAGGAGGATTCGCGAGTGCAGATGCTAATTTGAGATAACAATATGCCTGAACTCCTTGTTTGGACATGAATGAAACTTACTCAATTTGTCTACTTTTGAAATGCTTGATTTTATGGCGTAGCTATATGCCATCGTATTATTTCATGCACACATCACATTATGCATATTGGCCTCTTCTGATCATGAAATTTAATTCATTTTTTTCACATAGTGCGTTTTGCTTTCTTATTTAGTATCTTATATTTTGCCTGTGGACTAATCATAAATGCATCTAACGGTAAAAACTCATAACCTGGGCATGTCGTGTCATCTCAAAGTTTACCCACACTTTTAATTTTTGGCAGTAACTTTGACTTCCCATTTGTCCAGTGCCATTCTAATTATTCGTGACTTCACATATTCATATAAATTTCAGTGGAGGGGTGACTGAACTTAACCCTTAACAGCTCTGATGTATTAGGCATCATCATATTTTGTACATTAATGGACAAGAAAGAAAAAGAGATAATAATGCGAACCCGGAGAGTAAGAACTTTTGAACCCACACGCAAGAAAAACAACTCAAGAAAGCTAAAATCAAATTACAATAAAAAACCCGGCACAATGATTATTTGAACCAATGCATCGAAATTATTGGATTAAAAAGACCCTAACCCTATGATTATAATGAATCACGAACTAAAAGTATAGGAAGAGTGCTATAAAGACAGTTGATCTTTAATAAGTCCAAGAAAAATTCAATGAAGAACCTAAAGTATGAGCAATCTCACACAATATATTATTATGAAATCAAAGTCTATAAAAAACCTAAATACAATCTAAATAACCCTATTTATACCAGGTAAAAACATCCTAAACAAGGCTGAAAAAATAATAAAAGATTACTAATCCAAATAGAAAAAAGAATTTTAAACCAATTAAAAAAATAATGCAATTCTCACACAATAACTTCTAAACCTTATCACAAGGATTTCTTGATGTCTAATTGTTACAAAATTTTAACCCTATATAAAATAATGCTTATGGAACCTTCTAACAAAATTTCAGTCTGATCCAACGGTCGGATAGATAATTATGTTTGTTAGCGTAAAACTGTGTATTAAAAAAAATAAAGCTAAAAACCAACTTAAATTTGTTCAACTCCTAAAGGAATCTGCAAACCATGAGGAAACCAAGCCCAAACTGCCCTTGTCCTTGTCACTTCCCCAACTGCTTTTCTTGTGTGGATTTACATTAATTATAGGTTGATCATCACTTGACCTAAATATCCTGAATAAGCACATTGAGTGCCTCTTTAATCTTCTTGGCCCTTGACCTTGTAATGGGCTCAATTGACACCTCTATTGGATCATGTGTTTTTGCTTGATGATTCTCATCAAATAAGGTTGTCCCTTCTCATGGCTTTGGAATGGAGTTACTTGTTCATTGTTTTGCACATGTTATCAAGATGATCATAGGAGTTTGCACACTAGACTTTAGCAGGTGCAGGATTGAATGTGTTGATTACAAATTAGATTCCATCAATGGCTACAATGGGGTGTGTCCAATAGTGTTTTCTGATCTAGAATTTCAACTTTGGAGCCTCTTTATTGAGCAGCTACCCTTCTCTAAATTGTGAGACTTACTGGTCTATTGCTAATTGACTTAGAGGCTATGCTCTATATGTGGGACTATTATGAAGCAGGGAATGTCCTAGAGTATCCCATGTCTTACCTTGATAATGAGTAAGAGGCAATTGATATTCTCTAAGTTGCCTATTGTACATTTAATGAAGCAACGTCAATAATTGCATATATGAAAACATCCATCCCAATTAGTTTGACTGATGTTTAGTTGAGTTGATGTGAAAATCATGCATTCAGTGCAATTTTATTCTATATCAGGCTCTATATTGTAAAACCATTCTTCTCATGTGACAGGGCACAATTGCATTTCTGATCTGTTTAATGCCTCATGCAAGTACTGAGAGCCCAGCGATCTCAAAATGCTCAGTAGAGGTCTTGCTAGAGCATTTGATATATAAAGGGTTTTGATTTTTTTTAAGGTTCTTTCTTAGATGGCTAACCTGTACTTCTTTATTGTGTTGCGTGGAGTTCTGTTCTCAGATACACGTTTTGCTCCTGCTTGTTTTAGGATAAAAATTAAAAACCTTGGCTTTCAATGTTTTCTTACAAAGCCATGCTGGCTGCTAGGTTGAAGAAATTAGGAATTCTATTTGCGTCTTATAAGAGGTTGCATTTATTGTCTGTGTTGATTGTGGAACAAGGTTGCACCATCAAACATGCCATGGTTCCATGTCTCAGTTGTACATCTAATAAAGAGAAATCAACAATTGGTAACTGAGGTTTAGTCTGCAGCAACCCTTTTGTGGTACAATTGTACATCTCACTTACCAGGCTAAATTGCATTTCTAATCTGTTCCATGCCTCGTGCAAGTAGTGAGAGCCCAGTGATCTCAAACTGCTCGGTAGATGTCTTCCTATATAATTCATTATATAACAGTTTTAAAGGGTTTACATTTTTATTAATGTTCTTTTTTAGACGGCCAATTTGATCATCCTTGATTGTGCTGCACAGATTTCTATTAGCTTATATACATGATGCTTTTGCTTGTTTTAAGATAAAAATCAAAAGCCTTAAGAGTTCATTTTTCTCTTACAATCGTGTGCCAGCTACCAAGTTGAAGAAATTATTTTTATCTGTATTCATTGTTGCTCGTGATTGCGCCACCAAATAAACCACATTTTCATGTTTCAGTTGAAGTTGTCTAGGGCTTTTTCTTATCTGAACCGGTTCTTTCCTTTTCAATAATATTCATTTCAATTATCTTCACATAGCTTGCTATTTGAGTGACTTTCATGGCTGAAAATTATTAAAAAACAAAAGGTATTATTGCAACTATATTGGTATTTGTCAAGCAGGCACGGAAAAGAATGGCTGACTGAACTGTTTTCTATCATTTGCTTGATTGGCAGCTAGGATTGATTATAAGAGCAGCATCATCAGGCCACGTTCCACCATCTACCTTTACCTTAGTAACAATGGGAAGCACAGGTGTTTTGCTTATTGGATGGAGGATGCTATTATCCAGAGTTCTCTCCAATGATGAGAGTAAGAAGAACGATGTATACCGGCGTGGCAGCCCATTTGAACTATTTGAGGTATTCTTTTTGTTTATATATAATTTTTTAATCTCTGAATTCTTGAAGCCGTAGCCTTTTGTGCTGCAACCCAGGAGAGTTGTTTGTAAAGAATCTTATTTTATCTTATTATGCTTAATGGAACTTGGGATTCCCTACTTAGATGAGCACATGAGAAGTGGTTGTTCCTTGAACGCCATAACTACTGCTTTGGAGGGTCTCTTTATTGTACTGCTCTTTTTCTGGAACCACAATGCCTCTGAAGCATTCCATACCTAAATACTGGTTCCCTGAACTTTGGCTTCTGAGGTGAGCAATGTGTAGATAGAAATGGAGCATTGTTGAATTGGGGTTGATTCACTTTTTTTTAAAGGAGATCGACATTTGGATACAGGCATATGTGTTGTCAGTTGGTTAGGAGGTGTGGGGGTCAACATGGAGTTTTCACCATGTAACAGCCACTGTAACCACAACTTATCTGGGAGGCCTTCCCCTTTTCCTTCTCATTCTTCTGCCATTCTCATGACAGACTACTCTTGGAAGGAAAATGAACGTGAACCTTCCAATTTATACCTTTTTTTCCAAATAATCAGAAGGAATTTCCAATTAAAAATAGGTGTATATCTCATCCTATATGTTGAATCATAATGATTCGCCAAAATGTATCAGCATTTTTCTCTTCTTTACAGATTGAAATTGGATTCCTCCCAATGTGCTAATAAATTGAGATTACTTATTCCTAATGGAGAATTGCACGTGAATCTTTGCAGTTGCTCACATCATTGGTACGAAGGTGGTGACAACATGGCCATTTCAGATGTGATGTGATTTGATGGAGGGGTTATTCTCTCACAAGTCACAAGACATCATCGCTATTCAGTTTTTGAATTCGTTGTCATTTTACTTACCAGCTACCATTGTAACAGGTATGGAAAACAAAATCCTGGTTAGATGTGAATTTATGATTGTTATGAATTGAATTTCAATACTGTAGCGTTCTTAAATCTTTGTGAAATCTGAATATGCTTGTTTCCTCTGTTCTTAGTCGAGGGTATATAGAATGGAATAATGCTGTAATTTTCTAGATTCATTAATACCAAAATCTGCTGCAGCAATTTTTTCTCTTTGAAAAACAAAAAACAAATTATTTTGGATTAATTTGAAGCTATTCTCATAATCAATTGATGAAGTGGGAAAGTAGTGCTGTCAAGGCATGTACCGAAGTTGCCATTCATAGTGTCTATGTTTGATGGCCTTGTGGAAATCTAGAGTATTGACTGTAGATGATGCGCAATTATTTCTTGATCATAGGTCTGTATCAATAATACCTTATACCATTTCATATTTCTGTTAAATATGTTGATCCTGATTAGCTACTGTGTATCAGTGTATGGACAATAGATGATGCGCGATTAACATTTTGGAATTGATATTTGAACTATTAATTCCACAATTTTACACAATATTAGTGGCCTTTGGACTGATTTTTGGTCACTCTGAATTGGGACGGGATGAATGTTGAGGAATTGACTGAACTTGGAGGTATTTCTGACCCGAGACAGGTTTCAAGATGGTGGTTAAGAATTTCGCTCTTTGTTCACCTATGATCAGAAGATTTTTGCGTGTCCCTTTTCTCTGTGTCGAAAGTTTGTAACACCAGGCCGCTCATGATATAAGCCCAAGAGTGCCCGAAAGTTAGTAACTTTGTGTGTTCCTCTATCCCTCCTTTCACTTGAGGTTCGTTTCTGGTTCCCTCTGAAATGTTTCCTGACTTATCTGTTACACTTAGGCTGTTTACTGGAAAGTTTTTTTTTTTTTGACTGGAAAGTATTTTTTTTTAAAAGTAAATTCCAGAAAAGTGAATTATTTTTCGATGTTTGGTAGTGTAATGGAAAATAAGTTGGAAAATACTTTCCAGTATTTGGTTATATCATGGAAAATGAACTGAAAAATAACTTGTTAATGTTTTATTTTTTTCAAGTTTATTAAAATAATAACGAACAAATCTTACAAATTAAAAAATTGAATGAGAATAAAATTGAACAAAAAATATAATTTCATAAATTATCTTAAATAAAATAAATAATAATCAAAATAATAGAAATCAAATCTAACAAATAAAAAATTGAAAGATGAAGAAATTAAAATAATAATAATTATCATTTTATAAATTATTTTAAATAAAATAAGTAATAATTAAAACAATGAGGATCGAATTTGATAGATAAAAAATTTCAATTAAAAAATGATAAGGGAAAAGCAAATAACAATTATAATTATAAAAATGAGGATCAAAGTTAATATAAAAATCAAATTCTAAGGGATGAAATTGAAAAAAAAATATTCAAAACAAAATATATATAGTAATTAAAATTTTGAGGATTAAATTTGATATAATCAATAAATAATGTAATATTTCTAAATTTTTTATAATTTTCGGAAAGATAATAAAAGGAAAACATTTTTCTCGAAACCAAGTCAAATTTTTCTTCGATTGAAAAATGTTTTCTGTTAATAAATTTTTTTAATAACAAACAATCATAAAAAAGTTTGGAAAGTAGTTTTGAAATCATTTTGAAAATATATTAAAATAATATTTTTTTATTATTTAAAATTTATTTTTGATATTAATATGAAAAAATTATCTAAAAATATTTTTATAACTTAAAAATAAATAGGCTGTTAGTGATGCTTGCTGGGCACGCGCTTGAACATTTTCCCTTCTCCAGTCAAAACAACCATATGAAACTCTGATTAGCCAGAGACTAGAATCTGTCCATCGCTTGTCGTTTCAGGTGCATCTAGTTCAAGACATCTTTATCCCAATACGCTATAAAGTTAAAACATCCCACGTCTGGGTTTAGGGGTCTGTCATTAGCTATGAAAAATTTCGTCTGTTTATTAAGACATTAGGGGTTTGTTTGGCAGTGTGGTTGCGGTTGCTTTTCAAATAGCTTTTCGTGCCAAAATGCATGCCAATGATGTTTTTTTATTTTTTAAAAATCATTTTTGACATCAGCACATCAAAATGATTTGAAAACAATAAAAACATATTAATTTCAAGTTAATAAAAAAATAAAAAAATTTTAAATTTTGTCAAAAGCACTTTTGAAACGCAGAAACAAACAGGGCCCTAGATCATGGATCCCCAGGTTTCCAAACAGGCAAATCGGTTGAGGATTTTTCTGTAATTATATGTGATTGGACGTTTCACAAAGCAAAAGTACCATCTCTGATCGTTTTGTGGTGCTGTGTGACAACGTGACAGTGAGTGTTTTGTAAAAGTATTTTTTTCTTTTTTAGAAATATTTTAAAATAATATTTAAAAAAACGGAAGCCATTACCGAACAAGAAATTTTGTTAGTTTGTTTGTGTTTAAAAATATTTTTGAAAAAAATTAAAATTTTTTTTATTTTTTTATTTTAAATTAATATTTTTTTTGGTGTTTTTAGATTATTTTGATGTGTTAATATCAAAAATATTTTTTTAAAAATAAAAAATATATTATTTTAATGTATTCTCGAGTGAAAAAGTATTTTAAAAAACAACCGCAATCACACACAGCAAATATCACGAGATTTACCAGTTCTTTTTTTTTTATTTTTTTAATAAAACAACTTCCAAAATTTTCTTACAAATTATCATATTTTGAGAATAAAAAAAACAATAACACAGTTTAATTGTGCGCAGCACAACTTATTAAATTTTAAAGTTATATTCTAATGAGTAAAGGAATCTTAAAAAAAATGAAAAAGTAGAGCAACATTAAAAAATATAAATAAAAAATTCAAAGGTTCTTCCAAATCTTGACAAGGATGAATATTTTATTGCTATTCAAGTAATTATTTTTCTTTTTATTTTTTTTTTAATTTTAAGATTTGTGCTAATTGCGTTCTTCTCAGTAGGGTAAATTTTTAAAATTTAAATGGATTGAGCTATCACTGGTAGCATAATCAATTAAAATCTTAGCTGTTCTAAACTATATCATTTTTCAAGAATAAAAATCAGAGATATATCCCTAAGGTGTCCCGCTAGCTAAAAAACACGCCAAAGCTAATTCACTTGTTAATTATTTATCTTCCGACTCTGGTATAGCTTAAGTAATTAGTCATGTTTGACCACAATAAGTTGCAGAATCGTATGGTTTTAATCATCTAAGTCACATCATGGAGGTCGCTAGTCTTGAGCAAATAACCTCTGGCAAACTTATTTTACAGCAAGAGAAGTTAGGGTTTTCCTTTTTGAAAATTAGCACAATTTTTTTATTTAAAAAAGGACGAATTAGCAAAATAAGCTTTTTTGAAAAAAGGCACAGTAGGAAAAACTACAGTTTCCATGTACAAGTGAAAACTGCAAAATCATTGTTTTATAAATAGTATAGCTAGTTTTTGTTTTAAATACTATAGTTTTTACATGCGGTTTTTCTACCTTTTCCTAATCTTTTTAACAAATGCTTCTTCAAAACTTTCCAACACTTGTGCTAAGTTTGAAAAACACTAAAGAAACCATCTAGTACGTGGCTCAGTGATAAGAGATTAGAATCAAGTGGTTTATTTTTCCTGTGATTTCAGGTTTGACCCTTGTAGTTGCTAATACGATGGCTATTAGAGGCTTATATGGTCGTTAATTTCAGGGCCTGTAGAATTAGTTGAGATGCACGTAATCTGGTCTGGACTCCAACATCCACGTTAATCTTAAAAAAAAAAACACTCCTGAGAGAGAGAAAAGTTAGAAAACTTATTTCGTAGTCGTTCCTGGTTCAAGACCAAGCATTTTATACAAATTTCAAGCTCTGGTTATGAACAGGATAAGAATCCAAATTGGGCTCCTTTTCCTGCCTGCGTCTGAGTTGGATCAGTACGAAGCAGATAAGGCACAACTCCTGAGCCCATAATTTAAAGATGACTTTGTTATTTCAAATTTTAACACGTTTCTGCGGTAAAAAATATTTTTTAATGTATTTTTTTAAAATGTATTAAAATAATTATTTTTATTTTTTAAAATTTATTTTTGATACTAGTATACTAAAAAAATTAAAAAACATTAAAAAATTAATTAAAAATAAAAAAATAAAATTTAATAAAAAACTGGTTCCACTGCGACTCCCAAATGAGGTCTAGAATGGCAAACTGGTCATGTCTTCTTGTTACACAATGGGGAATAGAAGTACACAGATATCCTG
>Ga0307510_10009174_pt1 | contig 11778 bp, 11 predicted proteins | sample 12_EM_MG_FD_207224 | JGI IMG/M metagenome (GOLD analysis project Ga0307510, IMG submission 207224) | Populus trichocarpa ectomycorrhiza microbial communities from riparian zone in the Pacific Northwest, United States - 12_EM | ecosystem: Host-associated > Plants > Roots > Unclassified | place... | reverse complement strand
TCCCACTACTTATATGTATGGACTGTTTGCAATGCACTGATGAGAGTTCAATGTGGGGTGTGTGCCGAGGGCCAAAGAGGATACTGATAAGAGAGTGGCAGTGCGTATTCACAGCCACACTGGCGACCCTCCGAGTCGGTGACATATAAACATCATCCAAAAAAGCAATTCAATAAGAGTGGCAGTTGCCACGAAATGTCGCAAATCAAACTACAGTCACAACTCCTCCAAATCATTCCAATCACTGCTCGCTTAGACTACCACTCGGTGGGGAAAACCGAGGAGAATCCGTGTATGTAGCCTAACCTCTCTCTCCCCACATCGCCCTTTTGGTACGCATCCACTTGGTCCGATACATGTTCATGTATACAACTTAAGAGTAATGGCTACATCAAAATAGTACGACACACCGAGGAAGGATTGAAATATTATATGGCAATGTCGGTGAATACTGGGTGATAAACTACTGATCATTCTCCGGCAAGGGCAGCCTGTAATCGCACCACGTTATGTTCCTAGATAGGGTGGAAGGAGAGTAAATGTAGGTTCTATTCTTCCTCGCTTGAACTCTCTTCCTCGTCCTCTTCCTCAGAGTCGCCTTCGTCCTCGTCCTCGTCTTCGTCTACATCCGCACCCACCCACATGAGGGGCCACAGAACAGGTGTATCAGAGCTAGACGCGTCTTCGTCATCTTCAACAATCCAATTTGTTGTGGATACTAGGCGGAGGTCCACGTCCCCGTCGACGAGGGGTGAAGGCCATACGACCCTCAGCGGTGGAAACTCTGCTCCTGTCGGTCTCCGAGTGTCCGCGACGATATCGCCGATGAGCTCCATCGCACCATCGAGCACCGCACATCCGCGCAAATCGAGTGTTTGTATCGGGACTCCCTGCCCCACGCGTACCAGAAGCATGTCGCGCAGGCGCTGGGCGGTATCCATAGTCAATGGTGTGCCTGTTATGACGAGGTTTACCAAAGAGGGAAGCAAAGGCCCCTCTGGAGGTGTGTCTTCGGTCAGTGCATCTATGAATGGGCGCATTACCGTACAGCCGAGGCGGACGCGCGTTAGTAAAGACCATCTCGGCATGTACCTAAGCCAAATCTTTCGGGTTACCACCGAGAAATTCAATACGGTGAGGGTGGCGAGAGAGCTCATTGGAAGGGATGCCAATACTGTATCGTATATGGTGGTCTCCGTCATGAATTCCCAGAGCTGGTTCGAAGCAGTAAAAACTGCACGAGCGGACAGTGACGCTCGAGTAAAAGAGTCGTTATCGTGGTACTCCTTGTCGGCGTCGGGAACTGTCCACAGAAGGATGTCCGCATGGGTCGTGTAGCCACTAATGACCATGCTTTGCGGTGGCATTGTATCTTGGTGCCCATGAACATTACGTGCAAAGTGTGGGATTACGACTCGTATGTCATCACCTTCTCGGTGAGAGGACATAACTTCGACGCGCAGCCAGGTGAGAGCTGGAAGTACAAGATGAGAAAGAGTAAGGGCACAATCACTTGCAGTATCGGAGAGGTGGAGTTGGGTAAGGGAGGGGAGCGCGACCATTTGCACGGCCTCCGGCATCGTTGCGATCATCCGTGGAGCAACTGGGGTGGAAGAGTGAACGACCAACGATTCCAACTGGGTCAATTCGCTCATTGCGTCCAACCAACTGTGAAGATTGAGCCTTTCCGCTTCAGTAAAGCACAATAGCTTGAGATGTCGAAGACATTTGAGGAGACTTGAACCCCAACTGATGGGACAGTTGTCCAACTCAAGACGGATAAGCTTCGGTGTTTGGCGATCAAAAAGTGTGTGAGGGATTCGGGAGAGTGTCGCCGTGTTGGCGCTCGCTTTGCCTCTGGCGGACAGGGAAAGTGATGCTAGGACTGGGGCTGGCAACGAAAGCCGCCTGAAAATTCGTAAAAGGTCGAGGGGATCCGCGGTAATGCTAAGGGTATGGATATGGGAGGCATGAGCCTCGAGCTGTTTATGAAAGGCGTCAAGCCGCTCGAGATTCCAGCGGACGTTAGGACGAGTGAGGTCGGCCTCCAGGTACAGCGGTGCTTCCCTTGATCGGAAGAGCACTTCATTCGCCCCGGCCAATGTCAGGGCGGTGAAGTCAATATAACTCCAAAAGCAAGGCTGATTGAGTGCGATCTCCCGCCATTGATGGCAGACATGAGCGGCGCTCAGCCACCCACGGCGATTGCGTTTCCCAGGAGTTGCAACGGATCCGTATCCTGTGGGTACCGGAATGAAGGATAATATAAGATCTAAGATCTCCGGAGGTAGACGCGAGATGGAGGGCAACATTGTGAACTAGTAGACAATCGGCAAGATCATGAGAGGATGGGTCCAGATCTAGTTGAGCACTGGCACTGGCATCACGTGTTGTACCATGGGCGCTTTCGGCCGCCGCTGCCACTAGGGCAGTTACCCGCGGGCTCCATGTAACGACCCGGACGGTAACATATCATATTGGTTTTTGCTTTATCACCTCAACGCCATCTTCGATACAAGTATAACCTTACTATATCACAGCCCGCACGCTACAACAATAATTGTACAACAACACACTGGCAATGTCTTTCTAATAGTGCTACCTGGGACAGAATCTCATTCATCTTGTCGTGGGCAGCTGGATCTGTGTTGTAGCCTGGGTCGTCAGATTGACACCATGCTCGACGAGGAGCCGCACGAGATCTGCATGTCCCCCATCGGATGCCTTATGCAGCGGTGTCGACCCGTCCTTGTCATGGGCTGCTACATCGGCGCCGTGTTCGATGAGGAACCGTGCCAAGTCCACATGACCCTTAATGGACGCCTGATGCAGCGGGGTCAACCCGTCCTTGTCCTGGGCTGCCACATCCCCACCATGCTCGATGAGGATCTGTACAAAATCTATGTAACCCTTTTCGGATGCCCGATGCAACGGCGTCCACCCATCCTTGTCCTGGGTTGTGACATCGGCACCATGCTCGATGAGGATTTGTGCCAAATCCACAAGAGCCCAAACGGACGCCTTATGCAGCGGTGTCGACCCGTCCTTGTCACTGGTTGCTGCATCGGCGCCGAGCTCGATGAGGAACCGTGCTGAGTCCACACGACCATGAACGGATGCCTGATGCAGTGGAGTCAACCCGTTCTTGTCCTGGGCTGCCACATCCCCACCATGCTCGATGAGAGTCTGTGCGAGATCTATATGACCCCTTTCTGACGCCCGATGCAACGGCGTCCATCCATCCTTGTTCTGGGTTGTCACATCGGCACCGTGCTCGATGAGGATTTGTGCGAGACCCACATAACCCCCAAAGGATGCCCAATGCAATGGGGTCGACCCGTCCTTGTTCTGGGCTGTCACGTCGGCACCGTGCTCGATGAGGAACCTTGCGAGATTCACGTCACCCCTCTGAGACGCCACATGCAGCGGGCTCCACCCATTCTGGTTCTGGGCTGCCACGTCCGCGCCATGCTCGACAAGGAACCGGGCAAGATTCATATGGCCACACTCGCATGCCACATGCAGTGGAGTCGATCCGTCGTAGGTCCGTGCTGCTATGTCGGCACCATTGTTGATGAGGAGGTGTGCGAAATCTATATGGCCCCCAAAGGACGAACGATGCAGCGGAGTCCACCCATCCTTTATTTGGGCCGCCACATCGGCACCATGCTCGATGAGGATTCGTCCCAAATCCACATGACCACCAACCGACGTCCAATGCAGTGGACTCCACCCGTCCCCGTTTTGGATAGCTGCGTCGGCGCCGTGTTCGACAAGGAATCGTGCAAGACCCACATGACCCCATTGGGACGCTTTATGCAGTGGAGTCGACCCGTCTTCGTCTTGGGCTGCCACGTCGGCACCCTGCTTAACGAGGAACCGAGAGAGATCCACATGGCCCCTTTGGGATGCACAATGCAGTGGAGTCCACCCAAAGTTGTCATGGTTGTCGTGTCTGCGCCATGCTCGACGAGGAACCGTGCGAGATCCACGTGACCGTTTTCGGACAGCGGAGTCCGCCCCATCTCGTCCTGGGCTGCTACTTCGGCGCCGTGCTCAATAAGTACACGTGCGACCTTCGTGTGTCCCTCTCCAGAAGCCAGATGTAAAGGCGTTGACCCGGTATTGAAACTCCGAGAGTCAATATCCTGTGAGTGCTCGCTGGTCAAGGCGATTACAACGTCGTGTAGCCCGCAAAAAGAGGCGTAATGTAAGGAGGTTCCACGTGGAGGTAACGGTTCTTCAGTTGGTCCTTCTCGCAGCCAGCGAGATGCGGTTGGCCCACATATCCAGAGCCAAACCGCAAAATGCGGTTTCCTCTGGTCAAAGAGCTGTTCCATCCCTTTGTCTACATTTTGCGAAACGCCCTCAAAACGGGCATGCTCAAACCAGTGCTCGGCGGCGTAGTTAGTGAGAGGAAATTTCGGTAGGCTGTCTTTGGTGACGTTTCCGTTCAAGTGCAATAGAATACCCAGACATGCTTGGGCAACAAGGGTATGTGCAGGTGTCATCGAAATATGATAACGGCCAGAAATCGTGTCACCTTTTTCGGCAAAGCGGGAAGATGTCAAGAACTCCTTGACGGAGAAGTGCGAGAATTGTATGACGGGAGAATTGTGGAAGTTGACATGGGAATTGTGGAAGTTGACAAGGGAAAGCAAGGTAGAGCATGTAGATAGTACCGCTTCTACCGGATCCTGGAGGCGCCAATCCTCACGAAATTTGGGGATCCGTCCTGCCTTGAAATCAAATGCGAGGAATTCCGCCAGTTCCTCGACTCGAAGCGGACGGGCAGCCGCTGTGACACGTTGGAGAAGCCGTCGGGCAAATTCCCAGTTCGTGTCTTTTATCTCTCGCAACGTGCGCTTATATGTCCCATCGAGCGTCGCTGGTAATTCGTCCAGGGCATGTCGAATGCGCCCTGGGAGGCAGCCGCCAAGGTACTCGAGCTGGCAATACACCCAGCGGAACCTATCAACGAGGTACAAGATGAGAGATGTGAAGAAGTAATATGTAACTGGCTTACATCCCGTCCGCTCTTTCTGTCAGAACGTCAATTACGAGTTGCTTGTGCCCCGGTGTCCATCTTCGCATCTTTTTATTCGTGTTTACAACTGACTTGATATAGTTCTCAATGTCATCCTTTTGTCCTCTCTCGTCATGCAAGGAAATAGAACGGAAAGTCAAAGGCTCAAGAACAGGCTTGATATCGGCCTCGGGTCGGCTAGTGACGCATATGCGCAGGTTTTGGAGTTTCGAATCGATAAGGTCCTCCAGAAGGATCAAGACCTCGTCGCGGGAGGACGAAAGAGATGTGTTTGGACATTCATCCAAAGCATCTACAATCAGATAAATAGGAGCTTGTCCTGAGAGGTTTAACAAGTCTTTGAAACACCGGACAAGTTCGTCGTCGCTGGGGCTTTGGGCTCCATCGCGATGTGTGGAATAGAAAGTGGAAAGGGTGTTGTAGTAGGAAGCAGACTGGTCACTAAGCTGAAATAGTACGGATGAGAGAAGCCCACGGAGGTCCTTCTCTTGATCCTCCCTGAAGTTGTAGTAAAAGAAAGCCAGTGAGGCAAGCCCAGATTTTTGCATAGTCTCAACCTCCTCGATGATGGTGGAACTTCCAAACACCGTAAGCTATTGAGATGAAGATATTAAAGGAACAACGTACCAGAGAACGCTCTTCCCAGCGCCCGCTATGAAAGGGAGAGAATGATCAGTCCGTGGCAGAGTAAGCGTTGGGATGTGACTCACGTTTCCCATGTATCCATAGGAGGGAACTGGGTCCGGACGCTTTCCATTCAGAATGTGTGTTACTATTAACAAACCAGGCCCCGGTCTCGCCATGTCGCGATCCGCGAGCGACATTGTAAACTTTCCATGGATCAGGGGGAGAAAGCCAACTTCGAATATCCCTCCGTAGCTGGTCACCTGCAAGACAATCTTAGCGGCTCCAGGCAGTAATGTCAGCGTTAGGAGATGACCGACGTTTCGATTTATTTATGTCGTTCGCCATTTGGTGTAAAATTTCTGGTGGTCAGTCAGACGCAGAACTGGCTCATTTCACAATCAATACGTACTGAGGTCTTCCCGGAAACTGTCAATGGAAGCATTGCCGTCTAAAGAGGAAGGTATTCAATATACAGCGGACTACAAACCGAGTGGGTTTGCCTACTGTCCATGAACTCCCTCATATTCTGGGCGAGTCCATATATGACCCCAAGGGTCTGAGCTGCGGTCATCCGAGCCTCGTCTTGCGTGAGTCGGTCCAGCCTCTGCAAGACCGCCTCGACGTCCTTCTCTCCGAAAAATTGCTTTACCAGTTTAACTATGTCGTTCTGATTCAGGTAACGTATCGGCCTGAGCCAAAATGGACTCACTCGATTGTCGTTGCTTGAGTTCTTTGGTCACCAGAGCAAGCATGGAGATTAACTCCACCAGGATTTTGACCACTATCTCATCCATTGCAGGCACAGGAGGGATCCGTGTGTATATATCGAGACGACTGACAAAGTGTTCAATCGACTCGAGTAGGTCCACTAGTGCATCACAGCTCGATATTACTCCCTTGGCAGCCTGATTCACCTGGATGTTGAAAGGATATCCTTATATGACCTAGGGGACGGACATACATCAAGTAGGATGGCGAGACACGCTTGTACTGCCTTCGCAGGTGGGAATGTCTGTAAAACGAAACCGGTCAGAGATGTGGAACATTGTGTCAGCAACTTCTGGCGTACCAGGCTGAAAGCGTCGGCGAGGGAGGCGGCGGAAGAAAGAGCGGTTAAAATTGATACAGTTGTCTTGATCGATTTAAAGATCCTGTCACTTCCTTGTAAATTTATGAAGGCCTGTGTTTGGCGTTGCAGGATGGTAGTAATGTCTTCGGTGGAATCGCAACTCTGGAATTGTGTGGCGAGTGGATGTTCGCTCGCCCGCCTTTTTCTCATAGGCCCCCAAGGCAGACTCGAAAAGCGCTTGAAAACGAAGGGACCCAGACTGGTGAGCCATATCACGAGTAGGGAAGAAAGCTGCGTATTTGGGAGAGGTGTTGGTTCGGTGTGTGGAAATGCTAGCGAGGTAGCGGGATGTGGTGGGAAGAAGGTTGGTGCGAGGGTCTCAGGCCCTGCGACGAATATATTCTGCGTGCAAAGACGCAGGGTGATTGCCTGATATAGATGACGCAAGGCGTTGAATGTTGAGCGCCGTACCACCTAGAGATGATTGAACCTTGAACCTTGTGGTAAGCGCAGATGGGTGAGGATGTCAGTTATCACTGTCATCGTCCCAAGGCAAAGGTAATGGTAAAGTAAGACAGTGAGATGTAAGATGTTGAGGGAGAGAGAATGCAGACTTGTTCACCGCTTACTAGAGGGCCTCAAAAAGAGAAAGAAAAAAAACGCTTTTCAAAGGGTGCAAAGTAAAAAGTTCATGGGTCTATATACACAAACAAGAGACAGAAATGTTAAGAACTAGGATGCTGTCATAACAAAACCTCGGCCTCAGGAAGTAAGGCCAGAATCGTGAAAACGTGCCACGCAATTCTCACGTGTTGGGACTCGGACATGCCGTGACAGAACACTGACAGAACGTGAGTCCCTCAATAGACCTCAATGTCGAAGGACGGAAAATGAGAGGAAATTAGAGGTCAGTTAACAACCTTTGCCGATGGATGTGGCGCAGAATAATATTGTTGATGGTCAAAGATTGCGACAGTGGCAGGGTTTGTTGAAAGTGTGGTCTCGTGTCAGCTTGTCACGTGCAGCACGCCGTTTGGCTGCCCAATGGAATCGAATTAGGCGCATCGCGAGTGTCCTCGCCCGTTATTTCCTCAATTTAAACGAACAAATCTTCCCTGCTCTCTGGAAAACAATGTCGAAGAGGGAGCTCGGAAAGCTGGCAAGTGTGGTCGATGTGGACGCTCCTCGTGCCAAGCGACGCAAGGAAGCTGCGCCCCAAGACGAAAAGAAACCCGATGCGGACATGGACGTGGACGCGACCGGCGGGACGAACGTGAAGCGAGAACAAGAGGATCCCGCAAAGCTGGAGCAGGTAAAAGAGCAAGGATTGAAGTTGTGGCAGACCGTGAAGGATGCGGTCGACAAGGAGTGCGTGACTGACCCTGCGCCTTGTGCTTTGCTCGCCTGCTTACTCTCTCATCTCATCAACCATGATCTCTTCAGTGGCCGCGCCCTTTCAGTCGATTTTCTTCGTCTTCCCAACAAACGCACCTATCCGGACTATTACACCATCATCAAGAAGCCCATCGCTCTCGACAAGATCAAGGCGCAGCTCGACGCTGGTCATTACCCCTCCCTAATTGCAGTCAAGAATGACCTCGAACAATGCTTCCGTAACGCCAAGCGATACAACCTCAAAGACAGCCAGATTTTCAACGATGCTAAATTCCTCCACGTGTGTCTCCCCCTTCGTTCGTATTCTGCTGTATTATGACATGAACCCCTCCTATCGCCTAGAAACTAACCTCCAAAGAGTACGTCAACATGACCGGCGACACTAAGGGCGGTGCCGAAGGACACGACGAAGATCCCCCACAAGATGATGGTAATGAATCTGGGTTAAAGGACGGGGCTGACGGTGATCCCAAGAGGAAGAAAGTCATGATCCGGTTACTCACGGCCAGACTCGACAAGCTGGTCACCAAGAAGGACGATGCGTGCGCGCTAGTTCTCTTGCTTCCCACATCATCATATTTCTCAATGTATATTCGTACAGCGGAAACGTTCTATCAAACGACTTCATGGATCTACCCAGCAAGAAAATATGGGCCATCTACTACAAGACAATATCTCGCCCCATGAGCTTTGAGAAGATCTACGTGCGTCTCATCCCCACACTTTTTGTCGAAGGCTTTGATAGACATCTCCCTAGAAACACCTAAAACGGAAAGAATATTCGAATGTTTCACAATTTGCCCAGGACGTTGAGCTTGTATTTTCGAACGCCATGCAATTCAACGAGGACCATACCCCTCTCTGGGAGGCAGCCCGCCAACTCAAGGTACCAACCTTCTTCGCCCTGTTGACGACCGACTGATCAAAATATCAGGAATTCTTCACGAAATTAATGTCCGACCTGCCCGCCCCGTTCACCGTTCCACAATATGCCCCCAAAGACCCACAACGCTTTCCGAATGGGAGGATCAAGCTGAAAATGCCTCCAGCGCATCAATCCCCGCCTCAAACCTCGACGTCCACCTCCGCGGCCTCACCACCACAAACACAGGCATCTCTCGTGCTCAAAGTCCCCGCAAAAGACCCGCAAGCACGAATGCCGACTAACTCACCCTCGCCCGTCGCTGGTCCCTCTTCCGCAACCGCATCGAGTCCTGTCAACGCCCAAGTACCCCCAGCGTCAGGGTCCGGCCGCAAATCCACCACCAACCCGCCAGCACAATCGCAGCCAGCAGCGGCACAGACGCAAGCACCGACCCTACGGTCTGTCGTGCTCACCATCACGCCGACCCACCGCCGACTCGCGCTCGACGCGCGCGATGGCGTGCGCAGCTGGTCGCTGCGACTGGCGCCGTCCGAGCGCGGGCTGCGTGTCTCGGACGTGCGGCTGTTCCGCTCCGCCGCCGGCAGTGATGAAGAGAGCGACGAGTCTGGGGACGAAGAAGAGGAAGAGGAGGAGCAGGAAGATGATGATGATGATGATGATGATGACGGGGACGGGAGTGGTCAGGAGGCCGCGAGAGGGGGAAAGGACGCCGTCCGAGTACGGAATGAAGAGAGGGTCGGTCGCGTAAAGCGGCCGCCCCTTATGCGCGTACGACTTGACAAGACGGAGGTCGACTGTCGTGGGCGTGGGCGATGGGAGGTCATGCTAGGTCCAGGTCCCGCCGCTCGCGTGCTCGAGCTGAGCGATGCGCGTGGGGGCGATGGTGGTAAAGACCCCAAGGGCGTCTGGAGGGTATATCTCCACTGCACGGCCTGATCTTTGACGGCCACATGTCAGTCCTTCGAGGCGTCGTGCATTCTTTATTATTTTCCCCATCTTTTTAGTCGCTTTGTTATTTGTTTTTTTTTGTTTATTTTGTCAAACTTGTTGGGAATGTATCCTAGTTTATGATGGCGTCTCTCGATTGAGGATGATGGATGGCTTGAGGCAAAAGCTTATGTTCAGGGTACGTTCTCGGCCATGCCACGCATGAGTAGAGCGGTATGTGATAAAAAACCGTCCAGTGTACCGTATATGTCGACAAAGCCGCGATGCTATGAAATCGCCTCACCCGACCGCCACTTCTCCACTCGGACCGCGAGCGGTTCGTTTTCGTCCTGGTCCTCATCTTCGTCCTCAGCTCCGGCCCCAACATCCCGCGCGGCATCTTCCCCACCGCTCTCGCTCTCCGTCTCGCTGGGCGGCTCAGGCACATACCGGCGATAATACCCGTCTTCCTGCCCACGACTCGCGATATACTCTGCAAGCAGCTCCTCGCGGTCGATTGCCCGCACTTCGTAGCCCTCCGACCCGCGGCGTACATGTGCTGTCCTCCGCTGGTGCTCGTACTCTGCGAAACGCTCGCCTTCGTCGTCGTCGTCATCGTGATTGTACGCGCCGTCACCGTCACCGTCGTCCTGCCAATCCTGCACCGGTTCGTAGTCAGGGTGGTATGGAGGCACGGCAAAGACGCCGCCATCGCCGCTACCACCACGGCGTCCCCGCTTGCGCGAGCGCAACTGTGAGTTTGATGGTATGAGTCCGGGATTCGGTCCATCGTTGTCGTATGTCCATGGTGAGTCGGGCTGCGTCCATTTACCGTACTTCTCAGTTGGGTCAGATGGGGGCCAGGCCTGCTGGAGCTCGATACCTGTGAATGCCATATATCATCGCATCAGCCGGCAATCTTAGTTTAGAACGAAAGTGAGAGACAGGAGGGGAAGGGTAGGGTAGGAAAGGTTGCTACTATGGTGTGAGCGCCCTTCTAGCCGGCGTAAGCCTTGAAGGTGGGTGAGCTCACCAGGGTTTCACACGTGGGCATATGCATAGGGATATTCGTGACGCTCGGGTGTGTGCGGTTCTCGTGCAGAGAGCTCGACCCACTTACCCTCGCTCTCTGCAAGCTGGTATTTGAACCCTGTGCCTGAAGGGCCGACATTCGGACAACACCATAGGAGGGGGTTTGTGCCCAACATTGACTCTATGTTCCGTCTAGCGCCAAGATTCTGGAATACAGCATTGATTGAGAAGGAAACGTGTTTAAAGGGAGATACGAACATAAGGGAACTTGACTTCGCGAATCTTGCCTCGCCGAATAAGAGTTGCGACTTTGTCTTTCTCCCATCCCTCGATTGTGGTGGTGTTCCCCAGGATACAATGGTAATGGTACAGACTGTCCAAGTTGTCGGCGTACCTACGAGGAAAGGGGAGAAAACGAAGATACCTGAAGGCCCCTACTACTAGTAGCACAGGTACGCATGTTGCGTAGTTCAGCACCACCCAGAGCAGTTCCCTAGTGTCGTCTGAATCCTGTAAGAAGGTTAGAGATGTTATCGACAGATGTAAAGGTAGACCGCACCCAGTAGCGCTTTCCGACGGTGTCAAAGATACGACGAGTAATCATAGTGACGTGATAGGTGCACGATAGGTCGACGTAGAACAGGAAGCGGATGAAGTGCGGGTAGTTGTAGAACCCGACGCAGTTGTTTACCCACGGACAGTGATGGTCTAGGTGAACGGCGGATTAGCAGCTCTCAGACTCTAATACCCTGCATGCTCACCCATGCGAAGCACGCATCTGCGAGAAACTCAGGA
>Ga0307510_10009173_pt1 | contig 11780 bp, 6 predicted proteins | sample 12_EM_MG_FD_207224 | JGI IMG/M metagenome (GOLD analysis project Ga0307510, IMG submission 207224) | Populus trichocarpa ectomycorrhiza microbial communities from riparian zone in the Pacific Northwest, United States - 12_EM | ecosystem: Host-associated > Plants > Roots > Unclassified | place... | reverse complement strand
GAGAGAAAAAGGAGTGAAAAAAATATAGAATAAAGAAAAAAAAAGAAGAACAGTAGAAAGAAAACCCTAGCCCACATATCTCTCTCACCATCACCAATTACCACACTCTCCTCCATCACCAATAACATTAGTAGCCAACAGACCAAACTAGCTCCTTCTCCATCTCAATGGCATTGACAATAATCCATCACCTTTCTCTCTTCAAATTGACACCAAGCAGCCTTTAAGCTCTTTCACGCCCATGGATGAAGACATCTCATCCCCTTATTATTGACCATCATAGTACCCACCAACAATAACAGTAGCTGCTACCAAACCTTTAATGGATAAGATGTTGAGAGAGAGGAAAAGTAGATGAACTGGTAAAGAGAGAAAGAATAAGAAAAGGGTCAACTTTTTCCTGATGTTTATCTCCTTTCTTAAGTAGCAGTGAAACTCATTACATGTGTAGGAAGAAAGAGAAAAAAGAGATGCTCTAAATCTAACAAGATATACAGTCCAACAACAAAGACATGTGATCCTACATGTTGGCAATAATGGCAACATTTGAATCCACGCGTCAACACTGTCTAGAACTATCACTTATTATTTTTAATATTTTTTAATTGATTGTTGATTTGTTGTGAATGATTATGAAATATTTAAATTCTTAGGGTCCACACCGTTGTCTGGTAACCTCGAGGTATGAAGCCATTGATATTTATTTTTTAAGGTGGAATAAGGTTGGAATCAATATCTTGTAAATGGGTTAGAAGGATTGTAGTTGTTATAGATTTATTTGAGGCATAATGGTTTTGTCTCAAAGGACTCTTACAAATCATTCTTTACCTTTGATTCTAAAAGAACTTTTACAATCGAGTTTTAAAGGATTCTTGTAAAATTTGAGCCTAAGCTCTTGTGATTAAGTCTTAAATGACTTTCACAAATCTCTCTTTTATTTTTGAGCCCCAGAAGAGTCTAGAAAATTTTTCTTTACTTTTGAGTTTCATATGACTTTTGCGAACTTAAGTTCAAAGTATCACACATACGAACTTGAATCCCAGATGATTCTCTTAAATTTAAATTCTTGAGGTTGTTCACCTCTTGATTTGATCACCTTTCAAAATTTTCTCATATATGGTATTTTTTCTTTACAAGCATACTAAACAAAGACTATGAAAAAGTGTTTTTTGTATACTTTGTATTGTAAACATTGTAAAAAAAAAAAAAGGTAGTTACATAATTCAATTTTGACTCCTCTAAAATATCATAAAAATAGGTGGGATATATTTCAATAAAATTGAAAAAAAATGTTGAAAAAAAATTAAAATTGGTTGAAAAAAAAATATAACAAGTCCAATGACCAAATTCAAAAGGGCAACAAAATTAAAAGACTTCTTTGAAATAATAATAAAATAAATAAATAAATTTAATAAAACAAAAATGTTTTATTTTAAGTGAAATGGTGCATGTCACTTTTAATGAAACAGAACATTCCATAGCACACAAGAATAAAAATAAAAAGCACAAAAAATGTTGTCTTTGCACATAAGCCAAATTTGTCCTTTTCTTTTTGTTCCTCGTATACTGTTTGTAGAAGTCCTATTTCACTCTTTTTTTTCCATGGTATAGCTGAACTCTAGCCACCATTTTTCTCTCTCCTACAACTCCCTAAAAGGCCATGAAACATAATACTCTACTCCCCCACATGTGTATTATATGCCTAGTAAAAAAACACTTTAAACCATAACATAATTGTTATGAAGATGTAAACACAAACATACTTGGATAAAGTGTGCAACAGTGATAAAGGGTTGAGATAAACCCAAGAAAATAATGACCATGATTATTCCATCAAGAAAAGTTCCAGGAGTTTTATTATTGCCTATAAGTAGGGGAAGAATGAAACAAGGGGTGCCAAGATAGAAAGAAAAGATGTTGAGAGATAAAGAGAAAAGAAAAAAAGAGTTTGAGCCAAGAAAAGAGCACGATTGAGCCAAAAAAAGGAAAAAAAAGTAGAAGAAGCAAGGGAAAAAAAACAAAAAAAGAGAAAGAAAAGGGAACTCAAATGTGATGAAAAAAAAAGGAAAAAAAATGGAGATTGAGTTGAGAGAATAGATTTGATTGATTAAGGGATGAAAAGAGGAGATCAAAAGAAGAATAAGAGATAAAAAAAAAATACAAGAAGAAGAAGTGAAACAAAGAAAACCATAAATAGAGAGAGAAATGACCGAGAGAGAGGAAAAAACCCTTCAGCACCGACACCATTACCATCTCCACCACCAGCAACCACCACAATAACTCCTCCTTAATTTGAAACCAACCCTAAGGTGAGCCAACACCTTCTTCCTTCTCTTTTCTTATTAAAGTAGGGTTTTTTTGCATGTGTTTACTATTCAAGTGAAAAAATAATAAACATGTTAATAGTCATACATAGACATTATTCATTCATGCATTTTTATTTTATTTTATTTTAACTGACTTTACATTTGTGCTAGCTTCATGTTGTAAAACTGCATTCTTGCCTTTTACATATGTATATGTGTGAAAAGAATATAATTATCCACACATGTATTTTTTTTATTATATAAAATTATGCTTTCGAATATGTATGTGTATGTAAATATTTATTTTTGAAAAAAAATAATAAAAACAACGTTGCAGAATTTTCGTCAAGTTAATGTCATTTTTTATTAAGTTTGAGTTTTAACAACTAGGTTAACATGTCTCTCAGTGTTACAGACTGATATAGACCTAGCAAAACATTTTTAACCCTGAAAGGAGTTTAATAATGAGTTGATATGTTTTCATCATGTTAACGTTATGTTTTAAAAGCTTGGATTTTAACGGTTAGGTCGATGTCGATCCTAGTTTTAGAGATGGACATAGGTAGAGCATGACATTTTTAAACCAAATATAAGTTCAATAATAAGTCCAAAACTCTTTTTCGAGTTGTGACCAACCTGGAATGAATGTAGCACGCTTTCAATTTTTGTTTGTTTGTTTGTAATCAATAAATAATAATGATTAAAATGTCAAGAGATATTTATAACTAAAATAAAACTATCAAGTTGTGTGACTCTTTATTTAAAGTTTGATGCTAACATAACAAACATCTACTACTAATAAATAACTTGTGAATAAAAATATAAAATAATTTGAATAATTAATGCCATAAGTAAATAAATTTAGGAGAAAAAACATAAAAAATATAACATCTTCTTGAAAATAATGTGGTAAGGATGATTTATATCTTCCATTAAATATAAACAACTCTTTACTTAAATTTCTAGAACTATGTATATTTTAGAATTTTTAATTTCTTTAATGATTTGGCTCTATTTTCTATTAATTCTAAAGTTCTTATTTTTATACTGAGTGTGAAAATTCAAATGTTAAAGCCTTCAGAATACCCATAATATTATTTCTAATACCAACGATGACCTAATAAATAAGAAATTATGGTTACTTCTATGTTATTAACATTATTTCTTCATTCTTCAACAAATTAACATGATCTCCGATTAGTTAAAACCAGGTAGTGTATCCATGTGATATCGTCGGGGTACTTTTCAAATTTTATTTTTATTTAATTCAATAAAAATTAAAATAAATACTTTATTTTCATCAAATATTCATAAGTAATTAAAAAAACAATTTTACTATTTAGGTTCATATATAATCTTACATAAAATAATTACTAATATAACCCTAAAAAGCTCTAATCTTGTTTAAAAACTATGGTATATTTGAATAATTTTTAAATATAAATAATGTTATTTAAAACTAACGTTATTTTGAAATAAAATGTAAAACAATAAATAAATCAAAACTAAAAGGCTACTTAAAAAACGGCATGCACACTTATCCTATGAAGAAGGGCCCACATGTTTGTCCTGATAGAAAAATCTCAAGCCCGCACGTAACTTCTATTTTAACAAAATAAGTGCACAACACATGATTCACCTAGGTAGTGATTACAACCACATGATTAAAATATCAGAATTCAAGTTATTAAAAATTCAAAATACAAATTTTAATATTTTCTCATTTAAAATTTTCTAAAAAACATTATAGAAACTTCAATAAAACTATTTTCAACCCCAAAATACTTATTATAGAGTTTATAAATAAAACATTAAATGGATAAAAATAAAAAAAAACCATTCGTATTCTAATCTACTTTTATGAGCATGGTTAAAGGTCAAAACCACATGCATCAAGCTCCCCTTCCCAACACGAACTCATTCTCCCTAAAACTAATCTTTTTTTTTACTGGAATATTGCCAACCTAAAACTTTTTCTTTCCTCCTTCTTTCCATTGACTTTTTCACTTTTTTCCCAACTCACAAGGACTAAAATATGAGAAAAATAAAGTTTAGATTGAAATATAAAAACTAAAATTATGCACATTGATTATGAAAATTTCAAAAAAATATAAGATTCAAAATATTTCTTTTTTAAAGGCTCGAAACAAAAAATAACCAAAACTACATGAACCAAGTGTGAAAAGCTTCTAAAATGTATTGATTCAAAAGAAATCGGATGTTGTTTATTGAAGAGAATGAACAATGAAATCCCATCTTTAGTTGAGGGATTTCATTGTTCAAAGAATAGTTAAATGCAATCTTGTTTTAGTATAAGATACTAGATTATTTGTCCATGTTACAATGTGGGTCAGATTATTATTTTTCTTAAATAGTTGAAAAAAATATCTAGACATTGCTAACATGTTTTCAAGAAGTAAAAAAATTTAAAATGTGTAGATATCGAGCTAATATGATACGGTTAACTTGACAAGTTTAAAAGTAATATGGATAATTGGAAAAAAAAAAACATATTTTGATTAAAAAAATTCAATACGACATCTCTTTTTAAATAATATAAAACCCGAGTTAACCCACCAAACTTGGATCATGAGACCGGGATAACCTAATAGAATACAAATCAAAATAAATTATGGAGCTTAATTCTCAATCAAGACAACATTGAAGGATGAAATCAATTTAAAAAGAATAAAAACATTATAAAGCTTAATTTTTAATCAACCCAGGTGGTGAATGATGAAATTGAAGAAACATCAATTACAAAAAATGACTTAAAAAATACTCGAGTCAACTAAGTTAACTGGCAAAACTCGTAACTTGAGTTATGAGAATGAGATAACATCATAGAAAGTAGACCGAAATAAATTATGAAATTCAATCCTCACTAAATTTAATGTTAAAGAATGAAATTAAAAAAATAATAAGTTTTTTTTTAAAAAAATCAAATTACTATTCTAATGAGGGGAGATTTCCCGAAGTCCTTGGATAATGTAATATGTAATTAGTTATAATAATCATGTTGCAAGCCTATAAAAATAAATATTGAGTGGATTGTAGTCAATAGCAAAAGATATAAATAGTCAATTACCACATCATAAACTCCCATAAATGCCATATCAGCATATTCAACCAATAAAAAACAAAAAAAAAATAGTTAAAATGTAATATTGGTGCTTGCAATTAATGAGAATTAAGTAATTAGAATGAATATAGAAACAAAGTAGATTAGATAAGTATTCCGTTTTCAAGATATTAACTACAAAAATTGTATCTTCTAATTAATGTATATAATTAATTGAAATAAAATAAAAACAAATGGATTAAAAATACTTAAACAATCGTTTACTTTAAAATGAATAGTTATCTTTCTTTTTTATATCAAACCATCCATTTGAATCTCCAAAAGTTATAATCTCACCCATCTAATCTCTCTTTCTTTATTTATTTTTTCTATTAATTATATGCTTAATGCAATTGAATTTATCTATCAAAAAATTAAAAGATGTCATTTTAATTTCACAATTGGATTATAAGTCTATGGAATGTATCTAATTTGTTGATTTAACCATACTTTCAAATAAGTTGCATATATACCCAAGGTTTTATTTTATATTATTAATGAAAAATGATAAGAAAATGATCTAAACAAGTGAGAATAGAAATTATTGAAGCAAAGTAACAAAGGATCAATACATAAATTGGGTGTAATTAATGCACACAATTTTATATCGAAGAGCGGTCTCCTCCCCATGACGAAGGGCAGAAGGTGACAACATACTCTTTGGATGCACAGTTCACCAGCGGTGCAGGCGAATCAAAAGCATAGCTATAATAATAAGGGCATGCATCTTTAAACATCTTCGAGTACACGCTTGGCTTGCATTTCTCAGGGCTTCCATATTCATTACTGCAACAGAATGAGTCAAGATTGAAAGCCAAGCAAGCGCTTTTGCAAGCCACAATTTCCCCATTTTTGTTGAGGACCTGGAGCTCCATCGGGCACGAATTTTTCAAATTTTTTGAGCACCCTCCGATGGTACATTTAGATGAGATTTGCTTCGTTGTTACCGAAACAGGAAGGTTATATCCATCAACCAAGCTCACATCATAAAAATTTGGCTTGGTTCCATCTGCTTGAAGTGATATTTGCATAAGTGTAACTGGAGGTGTGCCTATGAGACCATTACATGCTAGACGCCCATCGCAATCACCAGTTTCACAGGCAGGTTGCCCATTGGAGGTGAAATTGCAGCCAGTTCGAGCCCAAATTCGGCCTTTCCAATCCCATGGAGCGTAGATGCGTTTAGTTTCACCCGAGGTGAGATGGAATCCACCGTCGGCAATCACTGGATGGCCTGTGTTGGGGGCTGTCGCCGGCCATATGGCAAAGGGGCACTTGTTGTGAACATAAAATGCAACTTGGTGTCCTGATGATCGCCCTGCAATAGTAGCTAGCAATTAGACTCTTATTACAACATTCACGCAAACTCATTACGTATATGGCCACTCATGCATGTTTAGTGCTAAATGCATGTAATTAAGAAACAATATTACTATGAATAAAAAAACAGCAATGCCAACATTGTGATGAATTACCTGAGAACAATGAATGGCATATCAAGAAGAGAAAGAAACCATAAGTATTCCACTTTGGCAACTTCATTTTTAATGCAATTGATGAAGAGAAAAGGTTGTAGAAATACTATTTATAGTTCAAGAATTAAGAATTTGATACGGGACCGGCCCTCCCTGCTTCTTCAATTGTACTCCAAGTTATTGATGGAAAACAAACTTTAGAGACAAGAAAGTGATATGTCTGTGATTTTTTTATTATCAATTATCCTCCCTTGAAAGCAAACCAAAGCAAGTATTAGTTAAGTGAGAGTTAGAATTAAGCAGACATCTGTAAAAACAGTTTAAACATTAAACAATGTGCACTTGCGAGTGGAGAATCATCCCCATGGACCATGCGTAAAACATTTTACATTAATTAATTAATCAATCTTGTTGTACTTGTGAATAATACCTGGATGTTTTTTTTTCCCTCATTTTTTTCAAACTGGTAGAAGGATTTTGGCTTTGGAGAGAGCTCTGTTCTTTGAATTTAGCATAGTATCAAAAACACTTTTGGAAATCTTATTTTTTATAAAATATTTCAAAAAATAACATAGTTTGAAAAATTACATATTTCATTTGTGTCTCGTGAATCACATGTCTAACACACGACTACGAATGAATTAAAACTCCAATCTCTAGTTATCATTTCTTTTTTGTCTTTTTTTTTTTCTCTTCTTCTCCACTTTCCCTCTTTCCTGTCGTGACCCACCACGCGCCACCACGAAACACCCACCCATAAAACGTGACACCACCCCTCTCTCTTTCTTCATAGCAAAAGAAGACAAACTCTATCTCATCTCACTGGCAACCCTTTCTTGGATTTCAGCTGCTACAACCACTTAAATTCAATACTAAGAGGAATATTGCACACTTTTTCTTAATCAATTTCAAAGGGTTTGTGATAATTTGTCATATTTATTGATTTTAATTATTTTAGGGTTTGGAATTAAGAATTATTAACTTTTTAATTATAGGTTTAAATTATGTTAATTAGTTATAAAATACATTAATTCAAGTTGTTAATTTTGTTATTTATGATGATTTTAGGTTGTTGTCAGTTGCGAATTAGATTTAGGGTTAGGATTTTTTAGGTTAAATATGAGATTTAATAGAATTAGGTATAAAATATGATGATTAACTATGAAATATGTTGCACCTGATATTGCGACAAATCCATAAAAACAAATACTTTTTTTGTTTTAAAATGGGGTAATAATAAAAATAGAAGTTATCACCTAATATTATAGTAACTAAAAAACACTAATTGGTTTATAAAGTTTTTAGATAAAAGACTGGTTATGCTAAAGGGAATATACTACTACCATAAAACATCCTACATAAGATATGTTGCATTGCAATTTATATTTATTTCTAATGGTTTGTTGTGTCTAATTTACCGATGATCTTTTTACATGGGTCCACTATGATGAGTTGGATTCGAGGTATGTTTTATGTCTATCCGTTCTAAAATCCTGGTTATTCTTGTTACTCCCAATTTGTTTGGTGAATTGACATTTTTATGATCATTTACTCCATTTTTTGACTTGTGACTATAAATATTTTATCAAGACATGTTAGTGAATAATTGAATGAGCTTTTATTGGGCTCATTGAACCTAGCCTAGATTCTAAGATGAGGTGTTCCTAAATATTTTGTTTATGCATGTTGGTAGGATAATGATTTACTATACGATGGAAAAATATATTGAGAGGGTATTGTTGAGGCATCGTTTAACTCATTGTTTCACATTCATGTTTAAAAAACATAAGTTTTGAAAACAAAGCCCCAACTAATAAAAATAAACAAAGTAATTAAATTTTATTATATGAAAATACTCATAGCGTAATTTTTTTGGAAACACATTCATATACAAAATGCATCATGTTGAAAATTAAACACAAGAAAAATCAAGTGTTTGCATACAAATTTTATAATCACAAAGAAATATCGAGACATTAAAAATTCACACCGAAACCAAACCATTATGTCTCGGATAAACCTTTTGCAACCCAATCCTCCAAACTCCATCGCGGGGTATTGATTTCCATCTTTACTCAACCTCAAAAATAAATTACTTGATGGCATCATACCCTCGAGGTTATCACACAGCGGGCATGAACTCATAATACTTCAAATATTTGACAATCATAAAGATTTGCAATCAATCTGAATCAGCAAACACTTCATCATAATATAGGAAGCATGTTACTTCAATTATTATATCGGAAGTATTTTTCAATGTTCTGTGCCACCAAGGAATTCAGGCTTGGATATGAAAAAAATCAAGCTTTTTACTAGGAAATTTTGTTGTGCTTTTCAGCTAGTGGTGATCAGTCTTTAGAGTTAGGGAGTGGTAGAAAATAATGATTTGGTGGTCAAGAAAGAAGAGTAATACCTAGGTTTTAATCTAGGATAACAATCATAAAAGAAAGAAGAAGATACAAAAATTATAAAGGGTGTTTTAGATATTAAGTCAATTATAATAGCAAACTTGTAACATTTCAAAACTTCTAAACTTTTTGTTGATTGAGTTCATTGGTAATTAACTTTGTCGTACATATATGGCATCACGAATTATCCTCTTGAATCATGATTTTTAATGGTGTGGAAAGAACAAGAAATTCTTTTTTCTTTTTATGGTTTAAAAGGTTTGTAGTCGTCACCTAACATTTTGATAACTAAAAACCCTAATTAGTCTTTAGAGTTTGAATAAGGAGACTAGTTGTGTATAGGAAGGAGATTATCACCCCTATTACACCATATCTAGGAAAAGTTGTATTACTCATTTTTCTTATTATTATTAAGGCTCCATTGTGTTTTTCTAACCACTAGTATATTTATTGGTTAAAACAAGTCCACTTCAGTAGAGTGGATTACGGCTTTATAGGTCAAGCCTAGTTAGTCTAGAGCCAAAACATATTTTCCTATATTTGTTTCTTTTAATAATGAAAATATATTTTAAATATAAGTTCATAATCCCTGATATTAAAAATAAACAAATTGATTTTTTTTAGTATGCTATTTCATGCAATATCTCTTCTTTTGTATTTTTTGTATTTTTTAATTAAAAATGAAAAAAATGATGTTTTTGAAGAAACTTGGCCATATGCAATTTAAAACATAAATATATTTTTGAAAGATATAATTTCTTTTGCTTATATATATATAACAAAAGAAATGGATTTATTTAATATGAGGAAAATGCCTTACGTATAAGTTCGCAATCTCAAATATTAAATATGAAAGGATAAATATGATGTGGAAGATCCAAAATTAATTGCAAAATGATCCGTTAAAAATCTGAAATTAAATTAAGATTTTACTAAGGTTGTGTTTAGCAAAACAAGAAAAAAAAAACATAAATATAAGGTTAAAACAAAAATATTAAGACATTTTTGTCAACCAAGCTTTAAGAACTCAAAAACACATTTTTTCTTTGGTAAATTTTCATCTCGTTAAACATGACCTTGAGCTTTGAAAGGCTTGGCCCAGCCACATAGACTAGGCTTACCAGTTTGGCCCAAGGCCTAAAAACATATCACACACTTAGCAAAGATAAATCAAAGATCAAAAGGCATGTTTTGGTCGAGTCCTCTCAAGAACACGAAGAAGATGGATGAACCTCAGAAATCCAATTAAAGATAAAGATTAGATTACACCAAATCAAGGACGAAAAGAGATCGAATAAGAAAGATTCAAGTATAATGATGCATCAAATGCAAAAAATAAGCCATAAATTGCATGAATCATACTTGATAGTCCTAAACCAAAACTTGGATATTCAAAGTTACCAAGGATTGATTGATCTAAATCAAGCCTTAAATGGGTGAATCAAGAGCAAAAAAACAATTGTGCATAGGTTAATGCTTTGATTCAAATCTATGATAGGCCAAAATATTAGTTTGTAAAAAATTAAATTTGACAACCTTTGAACATTTAACCAAAACCCAAACAAAAACCTAGAAAATCCTATAATCAGCCTTTAACCCAGAAAATAACCAAACTCTAGTATAATGGCCTAAACCCAGCAACTCTAACTCAAGCATGCCCATTATAACTTACTCGAACTATCAAAGTACTTAAGAAAAAAAAAAATACAACAATTAAACCAAATCAATCCATAAGATTTCAAAAATGCATTTCTTCAAATATTGATTCTAACATATGTTTTCAATCAACCTTATCATGAACATAACTTGACCAACCCAATATGAAATCAAAAATAGATCTAGTATCTAAGCATCAAGACATTCTTTCTTGTTATTTAACAAGCTATCATTATCATATTAGCAGTCATAAACATCAAACTATACATCCAATTCCATCTTGAACCTACTTTTCAAAACAATGCATATTCCTTTAAAATATAATTTGCTATATAAAAAAACACGTACAATGCCTCTAAACTAATAATTAATCATTATAGATGAATAATAAACCTTCAAATAAGAATTTCAAAGGGATTAAAAGAGAGGTGTGCTTATTGAGCTACACCATCTCGTCAAAAAAAAAATGCATACCTTCTAACTATAATGCTCCCTTTTTTATGGTATTTCTTGCCTTTTTCTTCTTGTTCCCAACTCCTAATCAATATTTGGTTTGTTTGCTCCTCTTCTTTTCTTCTCCCTTATTTTCTCCAACTTTTTTCACACTATTTTACTAGCATTTCTTTTTTAAACTCCTATTTGGGAGTGTGGTTGCGATTGTTTTTCAAAGTTATTTTCATGCCGAAATACATCAAAATAATATATTTTTTTATTTTTTAAAAATTATTTTTGAGATCAGCATATCAAAATGATCCAATATATATAATTAATGTTTAGCAAAAAAAAATTGAATTTTTTGGGAAACGCGGGT
>Ga0307510_10009172_pt1 | contig 11780 bp, 10 predicted proteins | sample 12_EM_MG_FD_207224 | JGI IMG/M metagenome (GOLD analysis project Ga0307510, IMG submission 207224) | Populus trichocarpa ectomycorrhiza microbial communities from riparian zone in the Pacific Northwest, United States - 12_EM | ecosystem: Host-associated > Plants > Roots > Unclassified | place... | reverse complement strand
TGCCATTGCCATTATACAGGTGCAAGTGACCACGTCTCATCTCAATGTCAGTGTGCACTTGAATACTGAGAGCTGAGGCAACTACGGCCCGGGCCCACCTAAAATGATTCCTCCGGGCCCGCACCGCGCGCTCCCGAAGTCGCCAAATCGAGCGCGGACGCGGACAAGGGACGCTTGTTCGTGCGATGATTCAGTCATGATCAGCAATCTTCGAGCCTGAGCGCGAGAGGCATTCACCCGCGATCATCACGCAAAAGCTCGTTTCCGGTCTGGTTCAAGTTGTTTCAAGGGCGCTCGCTTACTGTACAGTATGCCTCGCTCAGTATCTTGAGCCCTGTAACAGGTCCGAGTCAGAGAAAAAGGGTCGAGGACGAAACTTCCAAGCCACCCAATGTGCGACTACTTACTAATCACAATTGGTAGTAGTAGGTGGCAAGCGTTTTCCGAAAATTTAAGTTTAGAGCGCAACTGTGCAACTTGAAAGAAATGCTAGGGCGCGCACCCGCGCTTTGATACGATGACATAGAGCGGTTGGTTCCATGCGAGCGGGGGGTGGCGGTACGGTATGGAAGGGAACAAAAGCCCAATCATGTCGAACTTGAAGGGGCTTGGCACGGGACACTACTGACTCCAGTAGTGCCTAGTCGCCAGACACGTACAGGGCCTCGGGTACACCAATAATCGTACCTTGATCTCCTCCCCTGATACGGAGCTCTACCGTCTAATTTTTCTTTTTGTTTTAACGGTTTCCCCTGGATCGGAAGAATGTGAGCTGTCGACTCGGACGAGCTGAGATGGCCATGACCTTGAATGATATTCCTTTTTAAAAGTCGGAGATACGGCCTGAGGGCAGTGCGACGAGGGATCCCCTTCAAAGTTGAAGTTTTTGCGGTGATTTGTTTCACCCGTTGCGAAATTGAGGGCGACCCTGCCAGTATTACAGTAGTGTGCCTTGTAGTGAGTGCGAGTGGACGCGCACTGAGTACTGAGTCACTGGCAGCTAGGGCCCGGGAACTTGAACTGGTACTTGGCACTATACAGTATGAATAGAAGGTTCGAGTTCGAACAGAGGGTGCAGGTGGGCGTGATGTGCTACAGTAGTTTCAAGTTGAAACATGCCAATGAAACATGAAACCTATGTGATACTAGGTGGCGGCCCGGGGTGAATTGCTGTAAACCCCTTTTTGGTTCTGCGGCGGAACATTCTGGTGGCATCATCGAATGGATCCGCAGGCATCTGACGGGTTCGACTCGGAACTCGCATTTTGTTTGACGACGTTTTCCTAGTAAGGCAGGGCAACTTCCGAAGGAAGCACGGCCATCACACACAAATTACTACGTTACGGCCTTGCAGTACGGGAGCAGTGATCTGATTTACTATCATACTGCATCCGTTTTTATCTTCGACTTTGGCCTATTGTGTGTGGGGGGGGGAGTTTTCTACGTACTGGAGTGGACCCCCGCACTTTGACCGATCGAAACCCCACGTTCCGAGGGTTGTCAGGTTTCACCCCTGACAATTCATTTCGGAGCACAGGTACTGCAGGCAGCCTTCCTTCCGGGGGCGGACCAGTAGTATTGGAAATGACAAGTGATTCCCAGGCCCAGGCGTCTGTTGCAATTGTCGCCGCTGCGCGACTCGGAGGTAAAAAAAAAAACAGCTGGATCAAAAATGATCATATTGATCCATATTCCAATTCGGGAATTCCGTATTGGACTAACTGGATCTGGCCTTTTGCCACCGCAACGAGGGACTACGCTACTTGTACTGGCAAGTGGGAAGGGGAAAGGACCGTATCAACCACGACCGCTATACTGTACAACGACGGCTGCGCCGCAGAATATATACAACTCAGCCCTAAATCTTTCGCCTCCTTTTTTTTCTTCTTCTTTTTGAGTTTGTTCCGATCGTGTCCGATCCATTTACAGTAAACGAAGATTAACATTTTGCTTCTCTGACCCCGGTGCCGCAGAAACCAGAAACCACTGATGGCGACGGTGGCGACGATGGCGCCGATGGTGGTGGTTGGAACAATAATGAAAAACCATATCCGGGCGTTCGTTGTTGACCTCTTAGCCCCGAGCTATCACCGCTGGCGCAAACTTGAGAACATCATCGCAAATTAACCCATGGGTCAGTAACTGACTGTAGTGATCGAGTAATCTATTTTCGTTGCTACCCCTAGAATCGCGCACTCCAATACATTTTTTTAGTCCGCTGATTACACGTTTGTAACATGGCCCTAATGGCTGCTTCACCGCCTGTGGCAAGCCAACGCCTACAACAGGTGGAATAACAATACGGATGTAGTGTGTGAGATTGATGGTACGTACGGAGGGTGGGAGAAAACAGAGAACAGGCAGCGCACAGAAGACGAAGGTGGGGGGGTGCGGTTGCCTGGGAAAAGAAAGAATTGATGATAGAAAGGTAAACTGAAGAGAGACACTGAAAGTACGGAGAGGAGATAAAATGGCCAGGCGTAGATCATTCAAGGTCGATACGAATGCCAGTAAAAGAAAAAAAAATCCAAAAAAAAAACCATATGAGACAAGATGGAGCTTGCAGAAAGGAGGGCGGGGAGAAAAAGAGAAACAGACCGACTCGCCCTAATCCGCATACAACACGTGCTTCTCCGTGCTCCCGATCCACCATAGCACGTCGTCGTCCTGTTGCAACGGAACGTAGTCTTCCCCATCCTCGCCTGTCTCGCGATACGACAGTCGCGCGACCTGGCCACCCAATCGCTGTTGCACCTTGTCGAGCAGCTGCTCGTGTGTCACGCGTGGGTGCACGCGGATGGCGATCAGGTCGTCCTGGATCCTATCAAAAATCTTGATCTTGATGAATGCCGTCTGCGGGTTGGTCGCAGAGATCGGGGGCGGCCCTGCATTAGCGCCGGTCGTTCCACCACTTCTGGTGGATCTTGCCCCACTTGACGACCGCAGGGGTGAGTCGGCCATGCGCGACGAGCTAGACGCCGATGAGCGCGAGTATGCGCTGTCCCGGAATTGCCCGCCGTTCGTGGTGCGAGCCCCGTTCCCATTTGTAGACGAGCTTGGTGGCCCATGTCGGGTCGAGTGAGGTGTGGGGTGGGTTGTAGGGGTAGTGTATGATCGCTGCCGCTGTAGCTGTAAAGGACCACTAGACTTGGTGGAGTAGACAGCTGTCGGGTCAAAGTCATCACCATAGTCCGAGCCTTCGCTGTCGGAGTGGCGCCGAGGCGTCTGCTTGATGCTCAACTGCTGCAGCTTGCGTACGACGTCATCGATGGGCGGCGGGGGATCCTGCATAGAAACGGGCGCCGGTGACTCTAAGGGATCATACCACCCCACGGCAGCCATGACTTCATACTGCGGCTCTGTGTCCCTGTCAACGTCTCCGGGTTTAAGAGCGAGGAATTCCCGGGTGAGATCGTGCTGGAGGATGTAGCGGGCGGTGGTGCGGTTCAGACTACAGAGGCGGCGCAAATAGTCATCGAGCTCTTGTCGTCGTGTGGCAGAGAGCACCTCGTCGACGTCATCGGTCGGACCAGGCATGAATGGTATTATTCTTGGGTGTTTGCCCTCGCGCCCGGCTTCGCGTGGGAATGTCTTGAGAAGCGTGGTTTGATAATCGAAGAAGTCGTTGTACGCGCGGAATAGGACGAGGTCCTTCGCGGGTGGAAGCGTAGAAGGGCCGGATGGGTCGAATGGCTGATACAGCGCATGCAGCCGGAACCAGTACTCATCCATCTCAAAGTGGAACGAGACGACGCGTGCCGAGAGAAGAAGACCATCAGGAAGGAGGGGGGAGGTTGGCGATTGCTCTGATGAGGGGTCGTGGTCTTGATATGTGTGTTCTGAGGTTGTCTGTGCGGACGGGGGATTAGTGTTTGCAGTCGTGAACTGGTTGCTGGTGGCGGGTTCCAGATTTACTTCGTCGAGGACGCCGAGGGCGATGCTATTCGCTTTATAGTTGAGCATTTGTTTCTTCCAATCCTCGACGCGGGGAAGGCTGCCATCGTCCATGAGGGTGCCAAGGTCGGAAATAGGCTTGCCCGTGGCGGGATCGCGAACCTCGACGAATGAGACGGGAATGAGGCCTGGCTTGCCCAGGCGCCCAATAGACTTTGCGACAAACCATTCGCGGTTGGATTGGGCCACGACCGAGATTGAGTCACCGGCTTTGGCATCCAGCTCATCTTCACGCTCTGCGACAAAGTCGTGGAGAACGACTGCGTAGAATGCCTGCGTCTTTGAGTTTGATAAAGATGGATGATGGGAGAATTTTATTGAAGGGGACCGGATTGGACCCAACGACGGTGTCTGCGAAAGTCGGGAGCTGGTGTCCTTGAGTGTGAAGATCGACAAGGGAGACTTAGTGACGGATGACTCACGGAGCGGCACCCTTGTCGAAAGATTCGAACGTGGCCTTGGGTACAAGCCCGCGTGCGCCTGTCACTGGGTTATGTGCCTCATACCAGGAACCACCCTCAAGGACCTCGCGAATGACATAGAAGAAGTCGCCCTGTTGAAAGGAGAGCTGCTGGGGGGTTGGGGAACGGTAGCTACTTGTCGCGCGAATGACCTTTTGAGGGGGGGCCACGGCGGCCGAGGGCTTTGAGATGGGTGGTAAGGGGGTGGAAATAAATGGCTGTTGGTGAGGATCCTTGTTATTGAGGGATTTCCTGAGGGATCTCATTGAGGGGAGATGGGGATAGATGGGTGGTGGGAGGGAAAAGAGGAAAAGAGCAGACCAGCCGCGAATTGAGGAGAGAGGGAGAGGAAAGGCGTGATAAGGTAGTATGGCTTGGCTCGAACGGGATGACAGCTAGATTAGCGGAACTGAGCTGAATACAGGCGGGGCCCTTTCTCACGCACCACCCGAGACCTCTCTTTATTGTTTTCGCCTCTCCGAATGGGTTCCTTCCTTTGTGTTCTCACAAGCGTCAAATCTACCGTATTATATCATTTTTATTTTTATTTTAATCCACCGAACCACCGACGTCATTAAACTTGTTCCCCGTCCGCGGTCAACAGGTACCAGGGGTGGCCGGGGTCTGGTCAAGGCAATGTGATTACCTAATCGTTGCCTGAGAAGCCAAAGTCCACACAACTCAACACTTTTGTCAACTACTCTCACATCCACCATGGCGGCGAGAAAGCTACAGAGTACGCAGCAGGACTATTGAACTTTGCAGAACATTTCATGTTTACTTGCCTCCGTAGCGGAAATCGACCGAACATTAAAGAAGGTCGCCGAGGGCGTTGAGCTTTTTGAAAGCATATACGACAAGATGCAAGCTTCAACGAACCAAACACAGAAAGAGAAGCTCGAAACCGATCTCAAGACACAAATAAAGAAGCTACAACGGCTCAGAGATCAGATCAAGACATGGGTGGCGAGTAATGATATCAAGGATAAGACCGCACTCCTCGAGAACCGGAGGCTCATCGAGACGGTACGTACGCGTTTCCATGCTATCCCATTTCATCCTTTCTAGGCGCAGCTCTGTTGCCACCTTGCGCCCTTCGACTGCCGTCGTAATTTTCTCCCGGACACCACCGTCCAGCGGCGCGTTGCGACCGGCGCTAATGCTCCCCAATTCGTTCTGCCGTACCTCCTTACTGATTTTGGTGTCGTTATAGCAAATGGAGAAGTTCAAGGCCTGCGAGAAGGAAATGAAGACCAAGGCTTTCTCCAAGGAGGGCCTCATTCAGTCGGCCAAGCTCGATCCCAAAGCCCAGGAGAAGCTCGAACAGACGCAGTGGTTACAAACCTCCGTGGAAGAGCTCTTAATGCAGGTCGAGACTTCAGAAGCAGAAATCGAGACACTACAGCAAGGTGGTCGCAAGAAGGGCAAAGTCGGTGCTACCGCACAAGACCGACTAGAAGAGCTTGAGCGACTGAATGAGCGGCGAAAGTGGCATATATCTCGTCTAGAGATTATGCTCCGGCTGCTCGACAATGGCACACTTTCGACGGAGCAGGTACAGGGGTTGAAGGATGACGTGAATTACTTCGTGGAGGATAACGCGGTGCGTGGCTTGATCATTTTATGCGAACCGGTAGCGGCCCTGGTCTAAGATGTACGGGAAAAGAACGACGACTATGACGAGGATGAGGGGATCTACGACGACCTCAACCTTGACGAGGAAGAGGAGAAGTTCGGTCGGTTAATAACGGATGATCACGACACGGATGGTTCAGACGATGCCAGTGAAGGTGCGTTGTCTCGCGTGTAATTTGCTGACCCTCCAACCCTCGGCCCCTACAGCCGATCTCCCACCTCGGACACCCTCGAAGAAACATGACGAGGAAAGCATGGCAAGTAGCAAGCGCGAGGAAAGCAGTCCAATATTAAAGAAGGCAGGCGCGGCGTTGCAATTGCGCAGTATGTACCTTCGCTGGCGTGGCTTTTGGAATTGATTCATTCTCCCCCCCCCCTTTTAAAGAACACTCAACAGCAGGCGAAGGTTTGCCCTTTCCCTCGTGCAACTTCCTCACCTGTTTTACTTACGATGCGCCGGCACCTAGCACCGAAGCCGCCACCAAATCCCAATTTTGCGCAACAGTCCATGTCGAGTATACTCAAAGCGGGTTTGCCACCGCCACAACCACGGCCACCGTTGAAGTACGCAACGGCAGCCGCCGCGGCTGTGACGCCTTCGGCCAGTCAGCAGAGCAATGCGTCAGTGGCATCGTCATCAGCACCAACACAAATAGCACCCCCTCCATCTGCATCCGCTTCCGCGCCTGCACCTCCGCCACCGAAGCCTGAGCCAGTAGCAACGACAACAGCGCAGGACCACATTACCGCCGTAACTTCCTCTCCAAGCCTGACTCAAATCTCCACATCGAGCCCGTTTCTATCTTCGACGTCTGCATCCGCACAGCAACCGGATGGTTCCTTTGGCTCACCGTTGGTATCCGAGGCAGACTCGCATCCTGAGCCGTCTGCGTCTGCATCTGCACCGTCACCGCTTGGGGCAGGTGAGTCCTATCCACTCAGTGGTTCCTTGTTCTTCCGCCCTATTCTGGAAGACGCCCTGACAACTGGGTCCGCAGGCGTGCATGAGTCGCCACAGGAGGTACCCGCATCAGTACGTTAATTGCACGTGCTAAGCAGCCGGATGATCATTCATTAATCGTGATCAACAGTCTGCAGCGCCACCATCCGCAGATGGGCAGGCAGGCAGCGCGTGGCATGCCCCTGCGCCTGTAATGACTTCGATAGGAGCGGCAAGCACCTCGGTACCAGAGACGGTGCGTTCGCCCGCACCGCTGCAACCGCAACAGCAGCAACCGCCAGCACTTGCTTCATCCCCATTACCACCCACTACCCAGACGCCGGCACAACCTCAGTTCCCCCCAGGCGTTAAGCTCGATACGCAGCGTCCACCTTCTGCATTGCAACAGCAACAGCAACCGCAGCAGCAGCAACAAACGGCACAGCGGAATGCGTTCCCGGGTTCGTTGTCGGACCTTGTGGCGTCTTTCGAGACGGTGAAGCAGAAGGGTGAGCAGTTCTCAATCGGTGATCCAAGTTTCCGCTAACTTGCCCTTGTATTCGTGCACCCTTTGGGAACAGCGGCACACCGCATGACGAACTTGGACCAGGTACACAAGTTACTCGATGGTGGATATTCAAACATGCCGCAGCCGCAGGACACGGAGAAACCCAAGTACTATGTACCGCGCAATCCGTACCAGTCGCCGTCGTACTACCCGCAGGCGACGAACTCGATCCTGAGCTCTCCGCGGCTCTTCGCGCAGCTCGACGTCGAGACGCTTTTCTACGTGTTCTATTTCTTACCGGGCACGTACCAGCAGTAAGTAACCACCAACGGACGGTTCCGATGCCTCCCTCGCCCTCTCCTGAGTTGATACTGAGTGCGAATGTCGTCGACGTAGGTTCCTGGCGGCCAAGGAGCTGAAGCGTCAGTCATGGCGTTTCCACGTCAAGTACCTGACTTGGTTCCAACGGCACTCGGAACCTCAAGCTATCACGGAGGAGTACGAGCAGGGCGTATACGTCTACTTTGATTGGGAGGGCTCATGGTGTCAACGAAAGAAGAGCGACTTCCGATTCGAGTACCGATATCTGTCCGAGGATTGAACGCATTCGAGTCGTCCTTCCTCATACCTTCTTCCACATTCGCATCGCATGGTTGCCGTGCTTCGTGCAGGGCCAAATTCGAACACTCTCCTTGTTTTCTTCAGACAATCTTGCTCATTGAAAGTTCCCTTAGTTGTTCGACATTTTTTTGTATGTTCTTAGCTCGATACCGGCCGTATGAGTGTGCGGTGCGGCTATACGATAATCAATAGCATGGTGTGTGCATTGACGATTTCGAGGTGTGCGTGTGGTGTATGGTAAAGTCTATTACTGTAAATATGAGCACCGCTCCCGCGAGCACATAGCAAGGCGGGCGTCAGGAAAAGCAGAGAGAGCGGGTCTCTACTCAAGGACGACGACGGCACCGTGTGCCTCGAAGGCCTTTTTAATATTCTCTGCATCCTCCTTGGGGATGCCTTCTTTGAGCAGCTTTGGCACAGACTCGACAAACTTTTTCGCCTGAACCGATCGAACAAATTCAGTCTAAAAAGTCAAACAGCTGGAAGGATGCCTGACGGACCTCGATGAGGGTTAGGTTCGGCACGATCGCCTTGACCTCCTTGATGACCTTGGACTTGGAGCCCGCGTCGAACGACTCGAGCTTCACATTGAAAATCGTCTTTTCTTTTGGCTTGGCCGCCGCTGCATCCTCCTCGCCTGCAGCTGCCGCGTCGTCCGCGCTCGCACCCCCGGCGGCGGAAGGAGCGACGGCGCCTGCTGCGGGTAAGGCAATTTCTTGGATGTTCAGACGGGTCTGTTAAAAAAAATTTGGTACGTTAAGGAAAGTGGTGCTGGATGGGAGGGGAGGTGTTGGCGGGGGGAATTACTCGTCTTACCTTGAGGAGGGTGACGAGGTCTGCGGCTTGGAGCAGCGTCAGAGCGGATATGTCATCTACGATTTTGTGCAGGGCTGGATCGGAGGGTGTGGGCCCTGTTCCTGCTGAACTGGGTGCTGGAGAGTTGGTGTTGTTGGAGTCGGACGGACGTGCTGCTGCCGGCGGTGGTGGTGGTGATGATGACGACGCGCTAGTCGTCGTCGCAGTTGCGAGCGTGCGCGCGCGAACGAACGATAGTGTTCTGCTACTGTGCGCCGAGACGCTGTGTGGGATGGATAGAGGATTCGTGTCAGAGCATATACGAACTTTTTGGGAAAAGTAACGGAGGAGGAACGTCACCATTGATGTCGCGTGGCCACGCGCAAAGCAACGAGAGGTAAACGACGGCCGTGCATCTCTCCCCGAGTGTCCTTTATCCTTGTGTTTCCTGTGTTTTCTTACAACACAACGTCGTCGTTGTCTCGCGTCGTCGACGGTTGGCTGCTGAACGGGTTTGGCGGCGCGGCGCGCTCACTCAAACTGACCGGACCCCGGAACTCCTTTGTTTGGCCAAAGCTCGGATTCGGAATTACGTGTGGGCCGCTTCTGATTCTGGCCTGAACATGCCCTAAACGGCTCTTGTTCACATTTCCATCTTCCCCTCTGAGACTCATGCACTCATGACTGAGCGGATACATTCTTTTTCTCTTTTGTTCTTCTCGGGTCGGGTGGGGGCTCACCGGAGAATGGACGGATCATGCAATTGTTAGTCCAACTGTTGTTATCAATGCACAGCCAGGCTTTCTGCGGTACATGCACTCCTGGCATGACCACTGGTGTCTTCGATTAACCACTGCGTTACACCGAGTACCCCGTGATGGAGTATGCAGGATTTCCTATACTAGATTCTTGGGCTTACTCACATTGCTGGGAACCCCTCTCCTCCAAACTCGAATCGCTTGGAAACCATCATTCATCCATGCAAGCTTTGACGAGATTTCGATGTTATCGCCGCGATATCCTGTTCCTCGCTCACCTTGTTCTTCTCGTCTTCTCATCACAGACCGTCTGGGCACATCCTTCAGTTCTGTTCCTAGCCATATGCTCTTCTGTCTCAGAAGTGCGTACGGGAAGCACGTCGACGTCCTACCCAGTGCGTAAAAGATGACCAAAAAAGTCCACATTGCCATCCGCCGCCATTGACACTTGCGGTTCGATCCAATTCAAGCATTCTTGGAAGACGGCAGGTGCAACGTGTAGATCACTCACGTCCTTCCACGCGCAGCAAACACTTCTTCCGATGCACGGCCCCGCTCTAGTGCCGCTACCGCTGATCGGTCGTGGGTGCCAAAGCCCTTACCTTGGACTGCTCGTACGATGGAGGGATGGCAGATAAGACTGCCGTACTGTATGTGGCGGCCGGGATGACGTACACACACACATACACACGCACCCGTATCTACGTTGAGCCCCGCGCCTCGGAAAGTGTTCGTATGATCGATCCTTCTGAATGGCGTGCGACGTCGGGGGATTTTGTGATAAAGTGGAGATGCGGTCCTCTTCTACCCCACCCGCGGACAGGGGAGGGGAGAGAAAGGATATACCGGTACCAGTCGAGTCGTATCGGTTACCGCTCTATGGGGAATGGCAAACTCTCTCTGGGACCGCGGCCGGCCTCGGGTCCTGGGCTAGCAATGTGATTGAAACATAGTAGCTACCATGCATGATCAGAGAGTCCGAAGAGTGGAAGTGGAAGTGGTTCGGGGTGTTATACTTTTTTCCGTCGATTCAGTGTTAATACTGTAGTCACAGCGTTTTGTGTACCGCAGCCAGCGACCATCGTACAACCTTGAGGGCCTGCCTATAAACTGGCTGTCGAGACTATGGACGAGTGTATCTCTGTCTATTTTGAGCACGCTTGATGGCACATTGGGAGGGCTTGGGATCCCCGCAGGGAGATCGACGGTCACCGGTCATCGACCACTCTTCAAGCTTCAAGGCGTGATTATTCTCTGCTATTGAACACCTTCCATAGGGATACAGTATACTGTGTCGCCCATCGCCCACCCAGAGAATTTATGGAGGAAACCAAAAGTACGATAGCGAGACTCGGACTCCAAGCTAGCACAGTCACGGTGCGAAATACAGTAGTCATAACCGCTGACAGCGCTTCCGTCCGTTGTAAGCATACCCCACTCGCAAACCAACATCGTTTCTGTACCAGTGCGTTCCTGACAATATCCACAGAAAGTCCCGGGACACCTTGGGTTGGAATGGAGGGAGGAAATGAATGAATGAAAAAGAAAAAAAAAAGTTGTTCCTGAAGGTAGACGAACATAAGATCGTCCACATTAAGAGCCACAAGTCCGCGCCACATCCGAGTCTATTGACGAGAATCATGTTCAAACCAAGTCCCCCCCCCGTAGTTATGGTCGATAGCGCTCGTATGCAATTGGTTTGACCGAGTGTTCATTTACTGTATATGAACAAGGACCTCGTCGGGGCCGGACACTTTGATAAATAAGTATGTGTCGTGTTACCGTAGGAACGGGTTACCGTAGCTTCTTCACTTGATCAAAGCATGGAGGCACAGGGCCCGGGTTTGTATGTCAAAGGCACACAGACTTCCGTGGATCCATAATGAACGTGTCCGGAGAGATGCGCTTCCGGTATCACGAGATAATTCCATTATTTCCGTGCAGTACAGGCTGTAACGCCCAATTATGCGCCCATCGCTCTTCAATCCATGTTGTAACTAACTAAGGCAGGCGTCACTAGGAACCAGCACGGGTTACATAAGCTTCTAACCCTAGGGTTTAGCTTATGTAAGCTGGACAAAATTCTGTCCTGCGACCCACTTTAACTA
>Ga0307510_10009170_pt1 | contig 11781 bp, 11 predicted proteins | sample 12_EM_MG_FD_207224 | JGI IMG/M metagenome (GOLD analysis project Ga0307510, IMG submission 207224) | Populus trichocarpa ectomycorrhiza microbial communities from riparian zone in the Pacific Northwest, United States - 12_EM | ecosystem: Host-associated > Plants > Roots > Unclassified | place... | reverse complement strand
TTTCTTTACCAATTGATGGTAGTCATGACCGTCATCAGCTTTCCTTAAAAGGTGTAGATATGGAGAGGTTCACGGAGGATATACAAGATTGGCGAGTGGGTGGAATTGAGCACGGTGGAGATGACGACTCAGATGATGAGGAAATCATCCCAGAGGCAGAAGACGATAGTGAATAAATTGACTATATTGTCGGTCCCCTCAGGACTGAAGAATGATATTGCCGATCACTCCATTTTTATAAAATTGCGCAAGTGGATGTCTCAGCCTTAATTTAACCTCTTAGCGCGATTCTCTTATATTCAAGATAATACGGTACAGTATTCCACAGCAAAAAGGGCAGACTGTCTAACGAGAATATCCGCGTGGAAAATCTAGGTCCTATGAAAATTCTGTGAGCGTTCTCGCTTCGCTGTGTTCTCATCTCGTCGTGTTTTCACCTCGCTGTGGGTAACTGTAAAATATGGTTAGATTTTCGGTGAGCGAGTAGATGCTTAAGGCACTGGGATCTGTCGAGGGCGAATCCGGCGCTAGGGCGTATTTGGTGAGTCCAATCGTGTAGCAGGTGGGCAAACTCTAGCCATCCCCAAGTGGGACTATGCTGTGGGCGGCTACGGGTGCTGGGTCTGTTTGTGTACCGGTATTGTTGGGGAAAAATCTTGCTTTACCCAGATGGCATATCTTAGCTAGTTTGCGGATAACCTGTGGAACATAAATAGTGGTTCTGATATGACTTTGCTTGGAGAGGAAAGTACGCTGGGCTTGTATTGAATCGTGGGGGTGTGTACGTTTAGTGCAGGGGTGGCTGTTGGTAGTCTTGGCTGACAGGGGGCTCTATCAGGGACGAGCTTTTTCCTACTTTCTTCACGACGGCGACAGAAGCAGTGGTTATTTTTTTCCTGACAACGGGCAAAGAAAAAAAACCTTTGGAGAGTGCGCGACAAGAAGGAGGCCTACGAGGATCACGGGTGCCTAGATAGTCGGACAACGGGACAAGGTTGGGCTTACTTTTCGCTTGTATTTTTCCTTTCTTTGAGTCTTCTGGGGTAAGAGGTTTGCCAATCAACTCAAGAGAGTTGAATTGATTGTGACTTGTGTGGTTTATATTTCGAGGCGGGATTTCTCGATAAGCTAGTGACAATTGTTGGCTCGTGCAGTACCTCTTGTGCTTCTGAAAGTAGACAAACTAGCCGGCAGCATCGGTAGACAGTACTTTCGGTGCAGGTTTTCGTTTTGGTGGATTTGCTTTGAAGGTGCTGTGATCAACCACGCTCCGGTGCCCTGTGGTTGGGTGCACAATCATTAGTTATCGGAATGTGGCTATTGGCTAGAAAATAAGATCCCGAAGGTGCCTTTACACATAAAACTTTTGTGCGATGCATAAAGTTCGCTTCCACCTTAGCGCTGAGGTTTTTTACATCCTATCAGGGTTTATTATGACCGGTCAAGAGCCATGGTGCGAAGCTCGAATGGGAGGCGCTAGCCGACCTAGGCAGGCTTCTCAAAACGAAGAGGGGGACAACCGCTCCGTTTTGACGCGATTTTACCTGTGGGGATGGTTGTTTCGGAATTTGGAAAGGAAGGGGAACAGTCATTCTCATGGAACAACCAAACAGGACCGTCCCATCCAAGCAGGCTCTGACTCTCTGATTCTAAAGTTCGGGTGATAAAACTAACTTAGGCGGTGGTGTCTCAACCAGCAGTATTTCATAGACTGTACTACAGTTTTCGCGCGAGTCTCTACCGTCCTAAAGTCTGGTTACTAGAGGGTCAAAACGTGATATCGCCTGACGCTAGGCCACGGTAGTTTGTAGACCTAGCTTAGCTTGTACCAGTATTCGCGGATCGCTACAAGAATAGTATGATACTGCTTAATTGGTCTGATAGGCTTGGACTCGGAGGCCTCACTATAAATAAGACGGTTCAACAAAAACCATTAATTTATTATATCTTATTTAGAAATGTTGTAGAATAGCCGGAGGAATGATACCAGCCTGGCACCATTCGGGTGGCTTACTTAAGCTGTTCCCGCACACAGTATCCAAGTAAATAGTTATTTGGGACGCAGGCCTCAACACCGGTGACCCCCGCTTCTTATCAGCCGGACCCCGCTTTTCTTCCACTCCGAGGAATATCAACTAACCATACTTTGTACCTCCTCCCCTTGAACATTGGAAGAAATAAAGAGCGGAAGATGTCTCCATATACTGCTAATAATAACAATAACTGCTTTAACAATTCGGCTTCTTTTAATGTGTGGAACAACTGTACGGTTGCCGATGATCGACCCCAACTCTTGACCTGGCTATCACCCCTGGAGCCCAGCTTACGACATCGAGATATTCGGGAGCGCCGTGTCAACCATGTTGGGGAATGGCTGGTTCAAAGTGAGGAATTTAGAAGATGGTGCAGATTGGATGGGGGATGTGAACGCGATAAGGCAGTTCTATTTTGCTCTGGAGATCCTGGGGTCGGGAAGACGTTTATTAGGTAACGAGGATTATTCTGCTAGGAGAGAAGCAAGTGAGCCTGTGCTAACAAGCCACGATGATAGTTCGCTAGTGGTAGATAGGCTGTGCAATCAGACCAGAGGACAAAACACACTCGTCACATGTTTTTACTTCGACTTCGCCGCACGAAAGGAGCAGTCTGCGACAACTATGTTGGGTTCATTGTTGAAGCAGATGGTTAGCGGAATGGAGAGGATCCCGGAGGAGATAGCGAGAGCCTTCCACGAGCAGAAACAGGCCATCGGTGGATGTGGACCACAACTCGCTGATATCGTGAAGATGCTACAGGGTATCACGTGCTCTCAACCCGCATTTATATGCATTGACGCCCTCGATGAATGTGTCGGAGTGCAGCGAGTGAGGGTCCTTGATTCGTTGAAACAGATCCTTGAGAAGTCTCCGACCACCCGGATATTCGTGACTGGCCGACCCCACATTCAGGCGGAGACGGAAAAACGCCTTGCTGGACGAACGATAAGTGTATCTATATGCCCCACCAAAGGCGATATTATCGAATACCTTCGTGTCAAATTAAGCGAGGACGAAACGCCGGATGCCATGGATGCGAGGTTGGAGGCAGAAATTCTAGAGAAGATTCCCGAGAATATATCGGAAATGTGGGTAGAAGCAAAGAACCCCATCTGGCATGATGCGCTAATAGATATATTAGGTTTCTTCTGGTTTTCCTGAATATCGAGGCAATCTTGAAAGAATCAACAATATATCGGAGACGGGAAAGGTTGATGAAAATAACCGGTGGATTGGGATTGAGAGATGCCTACGGTGCCACGATAGAACGGATAAAGGCACAGGGTGGAGATAAACCAAGACTCGGGATGGAAGCTTTGATGTGGATTAGTCATGCGGAACGGCCGTTAAGTGCGGATGAGCTCTGCCACGCTCTAGCAATCGAGCTAGGCTCCACGAATTTCAATGGCGACAACGTCCCTTCAATGTCGACATTAGTGGGCTGCTGTCAAGGGCTTATCACTGTGGATGAGGAGGCATCAACCGTGCGACTAATCCACTTTACTCTACAAGAATATCTTTCTACCTCCTCCAATATTTTTAGTACACCCCATTCGACAATGGCCGAGATCTGCTTGACCTATCTGAATTCCGAGCAGGTCAAGGCCCTTCCGACCAATCAATCCCTCGGCATGCTTAACATGCCCTTTCTAAAATACTGTTCTCTCTACTGGGGAGTCCATGCGAAAAGGGAACTTTCACTCAGTGGAAGATCACTTGCGCTGCAGCTGCTCCAGGAATGCGATGGCCACATATCCATCAAATCTCTTTTGGAACAATTAGGCTATTGGTATATGATGGAGGATGGTGCGCGTTTGGTATTCAGCGGGCTAGACTGGGCATCGTCTTTCGGAGTTGTGGAGGTTGTGACTGCCTTGATAGAAATGGGATGCTATGATACCGACGCAAGGGGCTTTATGGGGTACACACCGCTTGCATGGGCTGCTGAGAATGGACATGAGGAAGTGGTGAAAATGTTACTCGAGCGGGGGGAGGTCAACCCCAACAAGCAAGATGATTACGAAAGAACACCCCTTGTTCATGCCGCTTTCAATGGGCATGAGGGGGTAGTGAAGGTGCTGCTCGGGCAAGAAGAGGTCAACTCCGACGAGCTAGATTCTTGGGGCCGAACACCGATCTCGTACGCCGCTATGCGTGGACATGAGGGAGTGGTGAAGATACTCATCGGAAGGGAAGACGTCAACCCCCAGAGGCCAGATAAGGACGGTACTATACCATTCGGGCATGCGGCTCAGAGAGGACATACGGAAGTGGTAAAAATACTTCTCGCGCATCAAGATGTCGACCCCGACAATCCCGATACATGGGATGCAACACTACTCTGGCATGCGGCTGCGGGTGGGGATGAGAGAGCGGCAAATATATTACTCAATCGTGATGATGTCAACCCGGATAGGCCAGATGGTGCGGGCAGGACACTACTCTCGCATGCTGCCGAGAATGGACATGAGGGAGTAGTGAAAATACTACTCGGGTGTCAAGGGGTCGATCCCGACAAGCCTGATAATCACGGCTCGACACCGCTCTCGCATGCCGCCGAGAATGGACATGAGGGAGTAGTGAAAATACTACTCGGGTGTCAAGGGGTCGATCCCGACAAGCCTGATAATCGCGGCTCGACACCGCTCTCGCATGCCGCTTTGCATGGACACGAGGGAGTAGTGAAAATACTACTCGGGTGTCAAGGGGTCGATCCCGACAAGCCTGATAGGGACGGCAGGACACCGCTCACGCGTGCCGCTTTGGGTGGAGACGAGGTCGTGGTGAAAATACTACTCGGGTGTCAAGGGGTCGATCCCGACAAGCCTGATAATAGAGGCTGGACACCGCTCTCGCTGGCCGCTTTGAATGGACACGAGGGAGTGGTAAAAATGCTACTCGAGCGGAAAGAAGTCAACCCCGACCAGCCAAATACTTTTGGCCAAACGCCGCTCTCGCGTGCTGCTGAGTTTGGACATGAGGGAGTGGTGAGAGTACTACTCGGACGGAAAGAGGTTACGCCCGACAAGCCAGATGAGGACAATCAAACACCGCTCATGTACGCAGTTAGCAATGGCCATAAGAAAGTGATAGCACTGTTACAGCCTCGCGGGGCGCTGACCTCTAACACAACTTGAGCACTAGGAGACACCACCTCGTGGAAATCACCCCCATTCCTTCCCTCTCGGAACATGTTGTTCATGGAAATTGTTTTTGGCCATTATCCTTTTCAGGCAGGCGGGGTCCCATGAGTTGGGAATGCGCATATATATTATCGCCGACGTGTGAAACTCCCTATCCAATAGTGGAGTGACGATATATGAGTTTCTGCCGATAGGATATAGTCGAGTCTGGCTGGTGGTGTAAAATAGTTCAGTTATGGCAGGAACGTTCGGTTCCAGCTTGTGGTTTTCGCTCAATTATATTTTGTTTCCCTCTAGCCGCACATTATTTCCTGCGCCTTTTTTATCCTATTTTCTCGTACTGTTTTTTCTTCTTTCTTCCTTTCCTCTTCACCGAACCTCTTCCTTGAGTGATAGATAAACTATATTTAGAGTGTTTTTTTCTTCTTCAGGCAAAGGATCAGTGGTGCGATAGCGCAATGGCTCCTGAGGCAACTGTGAACAATATAAGGACTGTGCCTAAATATCATATGGGATGGTTGCCATAAATTATGCGGCTTGACGAATGATGTGGTATTACGTTTGGCAGGTACCGACTAGCCGCCCCAGTCATTGGCGGGAGTAGGGAGGGTGGTAGCCCAGCAGAATATATTTTTCTATTTCACCCACTAGTCTCATCCGTCTTGCAATAAATTTGATGGTGCTAAATTACGAGCGGAGAAATAAATAAGGAAGCACACTACCACATGAATTGAGAGACTATTACCCCCTCCCGACGCGGGCCCCGTGGATACTGCTGAATGATCGATCACTGCCCTAAAAGTGTGCGTTCCGGGACCGGCGGGAAAAGACATTCCGAGGCCCCCTGCAGAGAGGCTACCCAATAATACAGAGCTCCCTCCGGATCGACCTACCAAAGTGCCAACGGAACATGAATCCAGCCCCTCAACCCCAGTATGACGGATGCTACCACCAAGGCCGCAAATAGAAGAACCAAAGAGCTCACAGCCTCGTACAGTTCCATCTGTTGGGGAATTGGAGGAGGGAAAGTAGGCAGAACGGTGATTTTCCTGTGTGCGGTGTAGGGTCGGTTAGGTCGCAATTGGTGTGGTGCGGTATGGTACTGGTGAAATATCGCTTTGTAAAACGACCCCGCTGTATAGCGAGAATACGGCGCAAATAATCGATGCTCTAAAAATTCTGTGAGTGTTCTTGTTTCACCGTGTTCTCGCCCAGCCTGGTTTACTGCGAACGGTTTTTAGCGAGCAGATGGTTAAGGGCCTGTTTGGCAAAAATGGGACCGTTCCGTTGGACGACAGTTTCTGCTGTGAAAACATCATTCTCTCCGTTTCAAAACTGAAGGGAAAAGGTCATTTGTATGGGGGAACGGAACGGAACCGTTGTATCCAAACAGGCCCTAAGCGACTACGATCTATTAAGGGCGAATCTAGCGCGAGGGAATAACTTTAGTAGTGCTGCAACGACAACCACTAACCAACTTCTGCTTTCTAAGAGAGAATCACTACACCTATACCTATGAAACCTATTACAATACATGTTCACATATTTTCTGGAGCGGTTAACTCTCCAGAGGAAGGAATTTTCTCGCTGAGGAGCAATGGGTTGGGGAAGCGGGGGTGTTAGATGTGTGCCAAGCCAGAAGCCTGAACTCCACTTTGTTAAAAATGGTGCCGTTTTTCCATACTCTCACGATACTTCCTTTGTTCGGGTAGCTTCGGATACGCGCTGAGGATTCGGGCATATGGCTGGGGCTTTGGGCGTTTGGTTTATATTGTGCGTGGACAAAATTAACCGATCAACGAACACTCATAATTCTCGCAGTGATGTTGTCAACTCCGCGATACAACTACCCTAACTCAACCAAGAATAATAAATATAAATAAATTAAATACATGGCTGTATTCAGTACTTGTATACCATCCATCATCCTTAATAAAAAAAAAGAGAAAGTATCATGAGGTGTCTGTGGAGTGGTAATGATTTTTGAGGGGGCCCGGAAGTGATGTGTTGCCACGCTCACCCGGGTGATCTGTTAATTTTGTCCAAGCACAATACGTTCGGGGAAAGCATTGCGAATGCAGGAATGCGCGATAGTTTTGGGATGGTGCAGCTTTCGGAAAAGCCGGGAGAAAGAAAAGCCGGGAGAAATGCGGAAGCACTGTAAGGCCAGTGTGAAAGAGCCGGAAGCCCGGGGGTGGGAAAGTGATCGTTTTCCTTTTTAGTTCGCCGGGAGTGCTCACGGGGAAGGGAAAGACTCACATGGAGTAGTGTGGTTCCTCATGGATGGATATGATGGCTTTGCGATTGATATATAGTCCTGTGATCGCCCTTAGTTAGAGGGTTGAGCATTTGAGCATCGAGGTGTCGTTGAGCGAGAGACTGTTGTTGTTAAGTGAAGAGATTTTTTTTCCCCGCTCCTGCGTGCGATCGTTTAGGTGTGAGTTCCTTGGCATTTATCGTTTCGTTTCGTTGTCTCCATACTATCACTTCGCCGTGTGTCGTTTCGCCGTCCAACTCTAAAACACTTTGCCCCACGACTGCTAGTATCATTCTTCTAGGTATTCTACAACGTTTCTGAATAAGAGATAATAAACTAATGGTTTTATTGAAGCGTCTTGTTCACAGTACGGCTTCTCAGTCTAAGCTTATCGAACAAGTTATGCAGTATTGTCGGTTGACAAAATTAATGCGCGGCCAATTTTTATGGCACTCCTGAAGGCCGGTGGTAGGATAAGCCAAATCTACAAACAACGATCGCCTAACCCCCGAGGCGATATCACGTCTTGACCCGTCTGGCAACAAGAATTTGGGACGGTAAAAAATTGGGTAAATTTTGTGGCATAGCTAACCAGATAATAATACTAGTTAAAAGATCACTCTCCACGTTTTATCACCTAAATTTTAGAATCGGACAATTAGAGCCCGCACGGAAGCGACGGCTCCCCCCATCTCCGTTCTTGCCAAATAAGCTCTTACTCTAGGAAAAAGGCCGGGAAATATTCCAAGGTCGGCTAGACCTCCCACTCAAGCTCTGCATCACGACACTTCACCTTCCATAACAAACCCCGATTACTGTAGCATGTGAAAAGCCCAGCATCAACATGTTGGCGAACTTCAGGCATCGTAGAAAAGTTTCGCTTGGCCTGTGCAAAGATCAGAGTGCCCTTCCCCAGACCGGTGGAATTTTTTATAAAGGCACCTTGGGGATCCTGTTTTCTAGCCATTGGCGACATTCTCGTAACCGAACACCGCACCTAACCGCGAGCCACTGGGGCGTGGCAGATCACGGCACCGGCAAAGTAAATCCGCCGTCACGGGAAAAGGTGTTCACTCGGATGGCTTGGCACGCAACAAAGTACTCGAGTAACGCCACACCCCCGCTTTCCAAATCCATTGCTCCTCAATAACAAAATGCCGTCCTCTGATAATGGCAGAAGACGTGGGTTAACCGCTCCGGAGAGTATATAAACATGTACAATAATAAGTCTTAGGTATAGGTGTAGTCATTCTTTCATCGGTGGTTATAATTGCCGAACGACCAGTGCAAACTCCACTTTTTCTGACCACTTTGTCGCCAATGGCGGGGAAATAGGATCTCCAAGGCACCCTTATAAAACCATTCTAATGCTTGCACACATTATGGGCATTAACTTTTCTGCAATGCTCAAGGTTAGGCGCTAGGTTGGTGCCGGGGTTTTTCACGTGCAGGGAACGATGTGTTATGGTAAGCCAAGCGACCTAATGCAAAACTTGAGTGGGGGGTCTAACTAAGATTAGCAAACTTAAGAAGAATACTAGTATCGGTGTGATATATGCACCTTGAGGTGGGATATTCGGAAGGCATTATTGGAGAACCTTCTGTAACTTATGCCCTTGTGAAGACTATTCCAATATCCTAACTGCAAAACTTGCCATCAGGTTTGGTAAGGTGCGCGCTACTCGCCTTGGACGCTTTCCGTTTGGTGAGAGAGTAGTGATGGACACGATCATGCTTGAGCAGAAAATTTGGCCCATGCTCGAGCATTGATCGAGCTCGATCACACCAAAAATTTATGATCGAGCATGATCGTGTCCATCACTATGAGAGAGATTGTAACGTTCACCTGCAACGGCAGTGGCCATTGTATACCACACTCGCGATGTTGGGGAGGTTTTAAATAGGACAGAGCCTGGATACCGCTAAAGTTTGACCATATTTCTCTAATCTCTGTAGTATCTAATAATAGTTCTTATTAAAAACAATACGGCTTGCGAGTGGTGGGAGAGTTTGTGTCGATGCGGGGGGGGAAGCTGGGTATATCGCTACAGTACCTGAACTTGAGACCCTCGATACTATACGTGCCGATGGTTGTGGTTTCTATCGAAGAAGTAGTTTGGCAAGATGAGTTAAGCCACCCAGGACGCAAGAGTTTGTTGACATACGGTAGGTTGTCTTGTCCTGTGCCGGCGCTTAGGAGTTATCGTGAGTAGCTATGAGAATAGTATTCCTACTTAAATGGTCCGATAAGCTAAGAGTAAAGCTGTACTATGCATATGACGGCACAACAAAAAGATATCAGTTCACCATATCTTATTCGAAAAGGTTGTATAACTAGTAGAATGATTCTCACCTCACGCCTTTCGGGTCGTTTACCTAGGACCCTAGGCACCGAATCAACAACTCTCTTGGTGACTAAGCTCAGACATAGGCGACCCCCGCCTCTTCTTAGCCAGGCCCCGCTTTTCTCCCACTACGAGGAATACCATCAACCAACCATACTCAATAACCACTCCCCTTCAACAGATTAAACGATAAACAACGGAAGATGTCTCAATATACAATTAATGATAGTACCAACTGCTTCAATACTACGAACTCGAATAATGTGTGGAACGACTATACTGTTGCAGATGATCGACCCCAACTCCTAACCTGGCTATCACCCCTGGAGCCAAGCTTACGACATCGGGATATTCGGGAGCGCCGTGTCAACGATATTGGGGAATGGCTAATACAAAGTGAGGAATTCAGAAGATGGTCCAGATTGGATGGTGAAGGTGAAGGGGATAAGGGAGTTCTATTTTGCTCTGGAAATCCGGGGGCCGGCAAGACGTTTATCAGGTAACGAGAATTATTCTGCAAGGAGAGAAGCAAGTGACCCTGTGCTAACATGCCAGAATGACAGCTCACTAGTAGTAGATAGGCTGTGCAATCAGACCCGAGGACAAAACACCCTGGTCACATGTTTTTACTTCGACTTCGCGGCACGAAAGGAACAGTCCGCGACCAATATGTTGGGTTCTTTGTTGAAACAGATGGTTAGCGGAATGGAGCGGATTCCGGATGATATATCGAGGGCCTTCCAGGAGCAGAAACAGGCCATCGGTGGATGTGGACCACAACTCGTTGATATCGTGAAGATGCTACAGGGCATCACGTCCTCACAATCCACATTTATATGCATTGACGCCCTCGACGAATGTGTCGCAGTGCAGAGAGTGAAGGTGCTTGATTCCTTGAAACAGATCCTCGAGAGGTCCCCGACCACCCGCATATTCGTGACTGGCCGACCCCACATTCGAGCAGAGATGGAAAAGCGTCTTGCAGGGCAAATGATAAGTGTATCTATATGCCCCACAAAAGGCGATATTATCGAATACATTCGTGTCAAACTGGGCGAGGACGAAACGCCGGATGCCATGGATGAGATTCTAGAGGCAGAAATTCTGGAGAAGATTCCCGGGAATACATCCGAAATGTGTGCAGGCGCAAAGAGCTCGATCTAACGGAATCCGCTAATTGATATATTTAGGTTTCTAATGGTTTTCCTAAATATCGAGGCAATCTTGAAAGAGTCAACAATATATCGGAGACGAGAAAGGTTGAGGAAGATGACGGGCGGATTGGGATTGGGAGATGCCTACGGTGCCACGATAGAGCGGATAAAGGCCCAGGGTGGAGATAAACCGAGACTCGGGATGGAAGCTTTACTATGGATTAGTCATGCGGAACGGCCGTTGTGTGCAGATGAGCTCTGCCACGCTCTTGCAATCGAGTTAGGCTCCACGGATTTCAATGCCGACAACGTCCCTTCAATGTCGACATTAGTGAGCTGCTGTCAAGGGCTCATCACTGTGGATGAGGAGGCATCAACTGTGCGACTAATCCACTTTACTCTACAAGAATATCTTTCCACCTCCGCAGATATTTTTAGTACACCCCATTCGACAATGGCCGAGATCTGCTTGACCTATCTGAATTCCGAGCAGGTCAAGGCCGTTCCTACCAACCAATTGCTCGGCACCCTTAACATGCCCTTTCTAAAATACTGTTCTCTCAACTGGGGAGTCCACGCGAAAAGGGAACTTTCAGACTATGGAAGATCACTTGCGCTGCAGCTCCTCCAGGAATGCGATGGCCACATATCCATCAAATATCTTTTGGAACAATTAGGCTATTCGTATAGAATGAAGGAGGGTGTGCGTTTGCTATTCCGCGGGCTAGACTGGGCATCGTCTTTCGGAGTTGTGGAGGTTGTGACTGCCTTGATAGAAATGGGATGCTATGATACCGACGCAAGGGGCTTTATGGGGTACACACCGCTTGCATGGGCTGCTGAGAA
>Ga0307510_10009169_pt1 | contig 11781 bp, 12 predicted proteins | sample 12_EM_MG_FD_207224 | JGI IMG/M metagenome (GOLD analysis project Ga0307510, IMG submission 207224) | Populus trichocarpa ectomycorrhiza microbial communities from riparian zone in the Pacific Northwest, United States - 12_EM | ecosystem: Host-associated > Plants > Roots > Unclassified | place... | reverse complement strand
CCGGATTCAGTCTGGCACCACCTCAACTGTCACGCAAGCAGGCCCAGAGGACCAGAGGAAGGAGGGGCGCCCGCCCGGACAAGGCAGACAACTACGGCAAAACCCCACTCGCATGGGCTGCAGAGAGGGGGCATGATGCAGTAGTGAGGCTGTTAGAACAAGAGGTTGTCAACCGTTCGCTTGTGTTCGGAACCCTTATGCGACCTTTGTCTGTTTGTGTAACTGTGGGAATGGTTTACATGGCGATCAGGGAGTCAAGAAGGCCAGCAGCGAGTTGGCTGAGGCATGAGAGGGGGCGCTGAGGCTAAACGTATGTAACTTTATCAGCAACACAGGGCTCCAATTTTTGAAGTTAAAATAAAGCTAACAGCCTCTAGGCACTAATGTTGCTCCGCCAACTGGAGAGGGAGTGACAGTTTAGAAAAGCGAGGCTGTATGGTTCTTTCTCGAACATGCTAGGGGAATGTCCGGAGGCAGGGAGTGGGTCAGGGTGTCAGTCAATGATTTACTGCTTGTTCGCTTGGAGGTGATAATACCTCACCTATTTCCTCCACCTCCTTCCTTTTCGTGATTGCTTGCTCGCTCTGCAGCACCTTGAATTTTACTACTTCATTGCCAATCGCACGATGGGGCCTAACGGATTATTGTTTGATTTCTCTTCATCCCAATCGCTCACATCCCAAACTTGCACTCCGAATCCCAATACAGATGATCCTATAATGGCTAAAATCGTGGATCGCCGCTAGTACGAATAGAATACACACATATTCCTGGAGAGTGTGTGCACGGAATTTGACCCCAATACAGGTTACTCAAACATGGTACGGCGGGATATGGTGAGAATGCATTCTTATTCGGTTAAACTAGCTCCTTCTCAGCAGCCGGGCAGGCAAGTTGTAGTAATTACGTAGGGGCCAGGTTTCAACGGCCAGATAAGCCCATCATCCATGCTGATGGGCCAGGGAACGGTCAAGGGGAGATAGAGCCCTTATGATGTAATTATATCATTTTTGAAAAGGGATGGTAAATACTGTTGAGCACAATAGGAATAAATAGGCACTATCGCGCAATGCCGGAAACCTATACTAGGTGTGCCCTCAGCGAGGCGATGCCCGCAACGAGTCTTGGCGTGGCTCGACACCAAATTTTAGTATCATACGCACCAAACCAAACCGATAACAAATCTTTGGGTGTCGCGTCGCTGAGGGGGCACACCCGGTCTATGCCCTAACATGACATACTATTATGCTTGGTAAATTGCCTCTTTAATAATATAATTCCGCTGAAACATGGTGAGAACATAAGTACGACAATAACTAAAAAGAGGACAAAAAAAAGCAGAAATCATTACACCACCTTTTCCCTCGCCAGTGCCCAAAAGCACTCACTTAGGATTAGCGCGTCCATCTTCCACATTCCTCTCCGCTTAGGTGTTAAGAACACCTGTCCTGAAAACTTATATAGGCCTCTCTCGCCTCCCTTCCTGGCTTCATTAATCACACCTCTTTGAAAGTGAAGACCACAGCAACGACGGACACCCTCAAGAATATAGTTCCACAGCAACCGAATACCTTCTCTATTCCTCCTTTTATCTTCTTCTGCTTCCATCTGTGGAAAGGATCAAAGGTCCACGATCACTAATCCTGCAGGTAGTTGGTTTTTATTTTATTTTTTACCCTCAGGCGTTGATTGTCTACCTTTCCTCTGACCCAGTGAGACTCCGCAGTCCTTTCTCTAGTGTTTCTAGGTCCCATTTCGTCCTCTCAGTGTGGAAGCTATGGTTGGAATGGAGGAAAGCACCAACACCAATATGGCGGGCAATTGCGCTGGGATGCCGCTCTTGTGGGCTGCCAAGGAGGGGAATGATAGGGTAGTCGAGCTACTTCTGCGGCGTACGGACATCAATCCAAAAATGGTGGACACTTGCGGTCGAACACCACTCTCGTGGGCTGCCAGTGGAGGACATGTTGGAGTAGTAAAGCTACTGCTGGGACTGGAAGACAATACTCCAAATAAGTTGGATCATTACGGTCGAACACCGCTCTCGTGGGCTGCCGAGGAGGGGCATGATAGAATAGTGGAGCTACTGCTGGGACTGAAAGCCATCAGGCCAGATAGGAAGGGGGGCTGTACTGGAACGCCGCTCTCGTGGGCTGCAAAGATGGGGCGTGGGAGAGTAGTAGAACTTTTGTTGGGACGGGAAGATGTCCACCCCGCCGTGGCAGATAATGCTGGCCGAACGCCACTCTCATGGGCTGCTGAGAGCGGGTGCGATAGAGTAATGGAGCTACTGTTGCAACGGGAGGACGTCAACCCCAATATTACTGATAAATTGGGACGAACCCCGCTCTGGTACGCTGCCCAACATCGGTTCGAGTCATTGGTAAAGCTACTGTTGGAACGGGAGGACGTCAACCCCAATATCGCAGACTATCGTGGTCAAACACCGCTTTTCATGGCTGTTCAGCTTTGGTGTTATGCAGTAGTGAAACTACTGTTGAGAAGGGAAGATGTCGACCCCAATATCGCACAAAATGAAGGCACAACACCGCTCTCGTGGGCTGCAAAGATGGGGCGTGCGAGAGTAGTGGAACTTTTGTCGGGACGGGAAGACGTCCATCTTGCTGTGGCAAATAATGTTGGCCGGACGCCACTCTCATGGGCTGCTGAGAGCGGATACGATGGAGTAATCGAGCTACTGTTGAAACGGGAGGACGTCAACCCCAATATTGCTGATAAATTCGGACGAACACCACTCTGGTACGCTGCCCGACATCTGTTCGAACCATTGGTAAAGCGACTATTGCAACGGGGAGATGTCAACCCCAATACCGCGGACATTGAGGGTCAAACACCGCTTTTCATAGCTGTCCATTGTAGGTGTTATCCAGTAGTGAAGCTACTGTTGGAACGGGAAGACGTCAACCCCAATATCGCGGACTATCGTGGTCAAACACCGCTTTTCATGGCTGTCCAGTGCAGGCGTTATGAATTAGTGGAGCTACTGTTGAGAAGGGAAGATGTCAACCCCACTATTGCAGACAATGATGGTACAACACCGCTCTCGTGGGCCTTGAAGAATGGGTTTGATGGAATAGTAAACCTACTATTGAGTCTGGGAGATATCAACCCAAATGTCCCCGACCAAGGTGGGCAGATGGCCCCTCCGTAGGCTAGTCAGGATTAGCGCACCCCTACGAAGTGCCCCACAGCTTTACCATAACTTTATGGCTCAATGTACCTTTGTGACTCTACATCAGGCTGTGGCTAAATTACACTCTGTAGCTTAACAAACCATTGCCGGGAAGTAAATGGATAACCATAATTAGGGATTGCTTCTGTGAGGGGGAATTAATGAGAGCTGTCTTTGTGATTTAGGTGTCGTGAAGCTGTGGTATGGTGAGGGAATTCTGTAGTCGGAACGGAACGGGCGGACATTCATTCTTGGCTATTTACAGTAGGTAAATTTACTAAGACTGGCTTCTCTTGCAGATTAATGTATTGGCAAATATCAATTAACTGTCCTCTCTATGGAGGTTAATTGTAATTAACCTATTGCCGACATTTATCTTTTTTCCACCAAAATTTGAAACATTTTAAACGCTAATATCTCTATGAAAACCAGAGATAATTCTATTTTCTTTCTATTAGTGTATAGAGAACCACCCAATTTATCACCTAATAGGGCTACAATTCTCATTAGACGGCGGGTTGAAAATGCTTTGGTGGTTGAAGACCGACCATATTTTCTTAGCGAAGCTCTCTCCGGCTACAGAGTTCCCTCACCATATGAGTGAGAGGTTGTGATATTGGGTCGGTATGGTCTATCATGCCTAGGGAATTCTGTCTAGTCTGGTTGGATGGTGGTTCTAAGCGCCCGAGAACAGCGTTTTATTCCTGCTTACGGCCCCCCCTTCTTCCTGCCCTTGGTTTATCCGCTGTCCGCCTTGGCTTGCTCGCCGCTGGTCCCGGGTCGTTGTGCTGGCGTGCAACTATGATACTAGAAAAGGAGCTATGGTCCGCGGCGCTGGATGTCTGAAAGTATCTTTTCTTTATATCCATTGGATGAATTACACGTACGGTATTCTTCCGTTGGGAACACTGGTTTAATGAAAATTGGCTGGAGTTGTGGTACTGTTCAAAACCACAATTGAGAATTTGTCATTTAGTTATTTTATTTGATCTGATCGCGAACAAAAACACATTCTAAAAATATTTATTGAAAAAGCATTGAAAAACTGTCAAGACAAACCCCAGGGCCCCCAGTTAAATATCCCTAGGCAGGTAGATAGCCATCCCCTCTGATGTAGATTTCGGCTATGTCACGAATCTCTTCGAGGTCGAGTGTAATTTCGGTCTCTGCATTCATTATAGGGGGGCAATTTCCGGCGTAGAATTCATGCAGCGAGATCCTAGGGCTTTGTGCGGGAAGCTGCGGGATTGGGAAGATGTTCTATATTCAGGATTTGCAGATTAGCAACGAAAACTGCAGACTTGACATGGGGTATGTGAGAGAAACTTGCATAATAGGTGGGGGAAATGGTGAGTCCGAGTGCATCGGGGCAAGCACGCGAGACAGACAAGACGAGCTGGATACGGCCACTTTGATCTATGTTATGAAACTTGGCCTGCAGAACGACCGCAACCGCATTTTGTGAACCTTCTAGCCAAAGCCTTGCGTCGTCAAAATGTCGTGTAGGCGACTCTTGCCAGCCAGACTCCATAACAACTGAGGGGAATGGGGGTACATTTTTTCCTATCAGGACCGGTATGGGGTATAAAAGCCATATCTGGCTGCTTGAATGAGCCTTTATGTTGGTTGATGAAATTATCATATCCTGGGAAACTAGATTAGCTAGAATTGATCGGAGAGGGCAAGCCAATTAGCAACCTACCGGGAGCACCCATGATATCCATTGTACCATTCCAGGCACTGGGAAAGAGCCCATCCATACAAGCACTCCCGATTACCTTCCTAATCCAGGCTCCAACACACTGGTGCATCATTGTAGGCATGACAACCTTCAATCTATTCTCAGTGGAAAACCAATGGATGCTATGCAGGTTAGTTTGTTAAAAATGAGAAAAAACAGGTGAAAGTATTAGCTTACCGGAAGGAATATGTCTCAAGTTGAGTCATGCGATTGCGAAGGCATTTGACGATGTGCTCAAAGCCTTTTTGATCGAGGTCATCACGGACAAAGAGGTTGGGATGACGGGTCTCGATTGCCTGCAAAACCTCATGAAATATACCTTCAGCCCTCATAACTGAGATATCAAGCACTTGTATTTGATCCATGTGATGGAAGGTGCACAAGGTGGGTTGTGGGTGGTGTAGCGATGTTTGCAGGTATTGGCTAGTTGGTGGGTATGTGGTGGGGTTGACGTTTTGTTAGTGGAATAGGGGCTCATTAATGCCCGGCCCCAGAAGATCTAGCCGCATTTTGGCCATAGTATGGCCTTTGGGTACTGCCGGTCACATGGATGACCATGGGGAAAAGTATGATACGCTGGGATACAGAAAACGTAGTGAATGTTCTGATACCGTTACTTTGTTAGCTTAGCTCCATAGAACAAGGGGTATTTAAGGAGGAAAAGCGGAGGAGAGAGCACATCCATTCGCATCCCCTTTTTTCATAAACCATCATCATTCTTTTTCTTTGATTTTTATCTCGCTTGACCCTTACTGTGAAATCGTGATAGGAAAGCGTATTTGCCTCCCTTCAGAAGTTCCTATTCCCCACCGGAGGACCATGACCGGAAGCATCCGATAGTACCGGTATGGGTTAGGGCGCTCATAGGGTAGTTTTAGAAGTCAGGAGAGTGTTTGAGTACGCACTAGAACCCTATGTTTGTGGATAGCTTGGCGTGCAGAATTTTCTGCACATACAGTAAGCCTCTCTTCTCTGGCTTCGTTTAGACAAGTGCAACAACACACGATAATTGGTTCCTCACCTCCACTCTATTGGGCTTAGCTTCGTTTGCGTTTCCCTACCGATCTACTCAAGTACTCGAGTATCGACTACGTTACACCGTAGCTATCAGGGGTCAAGTTGACATGTTCCATCTCCCGGTATAGTAGGGGTATTCAAAGTTGAAAACCAGGATTTTGAGTAAAAGTAAGGCTCTGGGCTAGCGTTAGTGTACTTGGGTAAATGAGCCAATTGTATTAGTGGTAATCAAGTAGAATATTTGAGCACCCCATCAAAAAACAAGAAAAAAAGTAAAGCTTGCAAAATGGGAGAAAATCAAGGAAAAGGGGCATAATTATTGGAATAGGATAAATTAGCAGAAATTAAATGAAAAAATTTAAAAATGAGGCAATGGGAAAGAAGAGACGAACCATCTCGCTTCCATAACCCAAAAACAACATGTCACGCATCGGACAAGATCATGCTATTTGGACAGCGGAGGAAACAGAAACGCTGATTGAATGGCTGGAGGAGCCAGAGAACCTCCGAAAAATCAAAAAGGGATCTGGAATTAGCAAAAAACCGATCATTAGTGAGATCGCCTCCAAATTCCCAACCAAGGCACCTCTTAAGGTGGGATATAAATACGACAACCTCCTAAAGGCCTACCGAGAGGCAGTAAAGTTGAATAGTCAATCTGGATGGGGATTAACTGCCAAAGATTTGGATATAGGCAAAAGGGCATTGCGAGGTATGTTATCTGCGAATAAACAATTTATTAATATACAAAAAAAAAAGTTTAAGTAAAATACAATTGCTAATTAAAGAATAATAAAAAATAGAAAAATTACTGTCACTATGTACATATTTTTTCCGCCTAGAGGCAATTCTTGGAGAGCGACCAAACATTCATCCACCGGCCTTTTTTGATTCTGGAACTAGGGGGAACGGGCCAACCCAGGGTGTGGAGAGGTTAATTGGGGTAATGAGAGAAAATATAAATGAGGAAGAGAAGGAAGCAGAGAACGTCCAAGAGAAGGGTAAAGAAAGAGAACAAGAAGGGAAAGGAGATAGGAAATGCGTTGAGGTGGTAGGAAAAGGGGAAGGAAGCATAAGTGGAAGGAAAGAGGAGAGGAATGTCGAGAAAGAGAGGGAATCTGATGAAGAAGGAGACTTACGTTACATTTCACAATATACGGTTGTTAGTGATAGGGAGGATGAGGTGATTCAAATCGAAGGGGAAGATTGGAATAGAGCCGGAGGAAGTAAAGGCAGAAGAAGGAGAGAAGGGCAAGAAGGAAAGACAGGGCAGCGAGGAACGCCAGAACGAGAGACTGCACAATCTTGGTTAGCGGGTTCAGCAATCAGGGGAAAAGAAAAGCGACCATTCCGGCTATTGGGTGAGGAAGAGAAAGAGGATGAAATTATAGGAGCAGCAGGAAGGGGTACCAAGAAGAAGAAAGGCAAGGCCGGAGCCCTGATCGATGCAGTGACAATTCTAGCATCAGCGAAGAACGATAGTGAAGATAAGAGATATGACCTACTCAATCGGCATCTCATTCAGCAAGGCGATCTCAGAAGAGAAGAGCTACAACTAGAAAGAGAAAGATTAGCGATTAAAAGCGAGAAGGCAAAAGCAGAGCAGAGGCGTACTGAGCTTATGATGCTACAACTACAAGCATCAATGAGATCCAATTTGCAAAGCCAAACTGAGAAGCACCATGGCATATTTGAACACCTTGACAACCTTCCCGATGCCTAACAATTCCTACGAATTGTTTGATTCTTCCTCCCTTCATTCTGTCCTTTCTTCTTTTCTTTCTCTCATCACCTTTTCGTTTCTTCTATCTTTTGTTTCTTCTTTCTTTACCTCTTTCCTTTTGCACTTTTTTCATTTTTTCATTTTTTGATTCCTTTCTTCCTTTGTTTATTCTTTCATTCATTCGTTTATTCATTCGTTTATTTGTTCATTTATTTGTTTATTCAAATATTCCTTCCTTTGATTCCTTATTTCTTTTCTTCCTTCCTTCATTGGTTTCTTCTTTTCTTCTTATATTTGTTCGTTGATTTATTTACATATTTATTTGTTTATTCTGTTGTTTGTTCTTTTCCTTTCTTCTCTTGTTGATTCGTTCTTTCCGTTTTCGAATACAGGTCTTTTGGGCACCCGGGCTGGGCACAACCAATCAGGAGAACTACTATTGGCGGTGGAAGATGTTGGTCTTGATAGGCCTGACAATAATAGCCGAACACCGCTCGCATGCGACACTGAGAATGGGCATAATGGTGTGATGAAGCGACTGTTAGGACGAGAAGGTGGTGATGTCGAAAGGCCAGATAATAACGGCCAAATACCGCTCTCATAGGCCACAGTACCCAAACCAGAACACTATCCCCACAGTTCACGACGGTTCAACCCCCTGTTAATGCCAATAGGCCAGACGATGCCAGAGGAAGACCACTCTTATCGGCTGCCCAAGCCCGCACACTGTCCCGGCAGTTTACCCCAGGCTCACTACTGCCTTTGTTGACAACCAGCCCCGATGATAGCCCCTGTGGACTATGTCGGTTGGGAATGATCGGTGCAGTAAAGCTACCATCAGCAAAAATAATACCTTGGGTCGTGTGTGCCCCGTGCGTCTGACGCCCGGGACGTCGGAATGCTAATCGCGAATCAGGACGTAACGTCGGAATGCTAATCGCGAATCAGGACGTAACGTCGGAATGCTAATCGCGAGTCAGGACGTAACGTCGGAATGCTAATCGCGAGTCAGGACGTAACGTCGGAATGCTAATCGCGAATCAGGACGTAATGTCGGATCGACGTCCCGTCCTGACTTTGCGTCACCTAGCGCCATCCGTCCTGACGCCATCCGGACACGGACCCCTACGTCCTGGGCGTCCTGACTGCGTCTGGTGCTCCTCAATTACCTCCTGACTCCCCCTGATCTACGACTCTGCCGTTCCTACAGCGTCGGGTCCTCCGCTATTGCGTTCTGACTGCGTCGGATCTATGACTCTCCCGCCCTGATGCCGGTTCCTTCTCAGCAAACATCAGGGCTTTACTCATCTTCAGATCTCGCGTCCTAATGTTTTCACACCCTGCCGACCTCGTCCGGATCCCACGATCCGCATCTCTCCCTTCCTGACGCCTGCTCACTTCTTCCTGACGCCTAGGCACTTCTCTTCTTTCAAACGCTGTCACGATGTGTTTTACTATCCTGATCGCCAAGATGCACCTGTTAAGCGTTGCTTCTATTAATTCTATTCTGAATTCCTTGAGTTGGCTAGACGCACTCATCTTAATACGACTATGCTCCTCGCACACTTTCCTATATGTGAGAACGCATTCCAAAACCACTACACTACACATGCTCAGCATTCTAACTACCCGCATCTATGCTCGCACTTTCCCCCTGCTCCATATCCCACGGATCAGTAGTCTCCTCCGCCAGCTCTAGATCATCAAGGCCGAGCGCGAGCTGTCGCAATGTAGTCGGAGTCACAGTATTGTCCAATGTTAGCCCCCCGGCCACCTCCTGTGAGCCGTTCGGAGTCTGTAGGTCCGAATCGAGGAAGTTGAGTAGCCGGGTTGCCGACACCTGGGTGAAATGGAAAGACGTGACAGTTTCTTGTGAATCGTTTCGGTTATCCGGGGCTCCAGCATGGGCTCCAATACGCAGGTTGCTGGGAGTTGGACTCTGAATCTGTGAAGTTGGACTTGTCTGAATGCGTGGAGTTGGGCGTGTCGGAATCCGAGGAGTTGCCCGTGGGGGGGCCGTCTAGACATCTGACTCTGCACCTCTGCCGCTACTGCTTCCCAATCGTCAGTTAACCCTTCACCGCGATCTTCCTGTATCCCATACTCCTTCTCCATTTTCGCTTTGATGGTCTCGCGAATGTTCTTGAGGATAATTGTCTGTACCCAGTTTGGGCACGTGGCCCACGTCTGGCGCTGGCGGGCAAAGAGGGCTTCCGAGCTCATCATGAGGTTAGCATCCTGGCCGGAACTAGAGAACACCAGGTTCAGGGTCAGGCTCACCTGCTACTGCGTCCGGCTTGAAGACGCATGTTTCAAGATACATTCTGGTTTGCCATGCTCGCAGAGTATGGCAGAGCATGGCACAGGTTAAACATACCATGGTGCCATTGATGCGACCAAGAAAATCAGGTTCGGCAATCCCACGCATTTTCCTGCCCTTGAAGTACTTTCCCCATATTGCCTTGGGGATCTGGAGCGCGAGGAATCGATTCGTTACTTGCCGGGTCAAGTCCATACCCATTGGTTGTGGCTGGGCTATGCACACTTACCTCATACCCTCTCGGGGAACACATGAATCTATCCCTCTCGAGGAGGTAGTCCACCCTATGTGCAATCGCCGTCGGGTCTCAGCCGAGATTGTAATATCTTCCAATGCGTTCCTTTACGTGGAACAGAAAGTGGGATCTTACTGCAGAGTGTCTGGCGCGTATCTGTCACATTTAGTAAGCACCCACGACGAGTGCATCAAGTTTGAGTATCAGCGTTCACATACTATTTTTATGCTTGCCAGCGATGGTTCAATATTTCCTGCGTCCGATATGTCCTCGAGAGCCTTCAGCCAAACACGGTGGACCTCGGATATCAATACAGCGGGTGCTGGGAGAGGATTCACAAACAGGGTGTACCAGAGAATAAGAGTCTTGGCCCGCACTATTACAGCACCCTCGGCCCCGGTAGCCGTATTTCGCCGTGAGTTAGTATCCGGCCAGATGTGATGCTCATGTTGTTGATTATTGGGATGGCTGGGAGGACTCGAGCTCCGGACTCCGGATGTAGTGGGACTATGGGTGGCCAGCGGCGACGAATATGGTGGTACCCTGGAAGATGTGAACGCCGGTAGAGTATACGCACCACCCTGAATTATACGTGGTCGAGCAGCTTGGGTGCGCCCAACTTGCGCCGCTCCTTGAGATCCGGAGGTGGTCGAAACTCGCACAGTTGAAACCCGGGTATTTGCTTGTCGTCTGTCTGCAGTTCGTGATCGGTGACGAGACCCTGATCCAGTGTCGTCATACGGGACATCATTGTCTTCTGCGTCTGGTTCTGTGTCCCATTCAGTTTCATCAGATCTGCTGGAGTTCTGGTACTCATCGCTGCTCTCATCGCTCAGACGAACTGTGGCTATTTGTTGTTGTGGATCTGGTTCCCCCTCAGGTTCACTATACGCCGTGGTCTGTAAGGTCCTCCTTCTGGCGCGCTTCACGGGTCGTGATGTGGAGCGTCTTGTGGTTTGTGGTGGGGAAGAACTGCGACCAGACGACTGTGTAGTGTGGGAGCTGCTTGATTCGGCAGGCAGTGTTCTTGTACTATGGGAGCTGCCTGATTCGGTCCGCTGTGTTCCTGATCCAGATCCCCTCTGCACTGGTATAGGGTCACGTGTACGCCGCTCCAGATTGCCTACTCGTGATGTTGGCTGACTGAGTGATTTGCCTTGAGGTTGTCTAGACATCGTAGAATACCGGAGACTGATGAAGATTTTTGAGAGAGAATAGTGATTAGAATGCGTGAGTGTAATGTATCCCACGCGATGTGGATATTTGTAGTTTGTAGTTGTTGTGCAATGGAACGCATCAGGTCTTATACGCTACGTCTTTTGGGGGGGGCGAGGGTGTGAGATTCACGTACTATCACTCGGTATTGAAAGAATCTATTCAACTGCAAAAAGGTGTTTTCTGCTTGTTCAGCATTATGTTCGTACTCTGGACGAGCTCCGGTATGATGTTCGTCTACGCTCTGGTATGAAAAGGTTCGAGGTGTCAGTAAAGTAGGAGGCGTCACTAATATCAGTAGTGCCTATGCAAAAACTAGCCACAACGAGTATCCGTT
>Ga0307510_10009166_pt1 | contig 11781 bp, 10 predicted proteins | sample 12_EM_MG_FD_207224 | JGI IMG/M metagenome (GOLD analysis project Ga0307510, IMG submission 207224) | Populus trichocarpa ectomycorrhiza microbial communities from riparian zone in the Pacific Northwest, United States - 12_EM | ecosystem: Host-associated > Plants > Roots > Unclassified | place... | reverse complement strand
AATAAGATTCGGGTCACGCTTCAGGCGCTTACGCGATCACGTGATAAAAGCTGTCACTCGCTGCTCTGAGGCTGACTCGGACCTCGCGAACAGTCAGTACCGAAGAGAACGAAAAATGATACTCCCTGGCGGGGAGTCGAACCCCGCTCTCGCGCGGTCAGTTAGAATGACAGGCGCGTGTACTAATCCGATATACTACCAGGGATTACATCACGTTAACAACGCAAGTCAATCAGAGGAATGGGCACCGTCGTCGGCACTGTTGACGACTTGACCACGACGACGACGACGACACTGTGTTTTTTAGTTCCGACTTCCTCAAGCAGGTACCGACCAACAGTTGCGATGCTTCTCTCCGTGATATCATGTGCAGTTGCCCTTTCCGATGGGTATGATTCCTGACTCCTCGCTCAACAACTATTTATCTGGTCGATCGATTTGACGTGCTTGAAACTCTTCGCATATGCTCCACTGAAAGAACAATAATCGACCGTGCCTCGTCGGCCCGGACATACATCAGGACACCGAAGTACGAATATAATCGCGACACTGAACTGATATTGCATCACGTCACAGTCCGGATATTCGATGCGGACTCTCGCATCGGGCATGCTCTACCTAATTTTGGGCGGCATACTCGGCAAGAGGAAACTTCTTGAGGTGATCGAGGTCACTTCTTTGTCTAGACGTAACAGACAACTCAGACAGGCTCGCGCAATATTAATGATCGTATGGGCGCCGGAGACAGAAACGTGAAGGCGCGAAACGCCGTCTGTCGCTTTGGCAAGCCGAGCCGAGATGAGTATTCCTTCACAGAAATGCAAAAAATTGTATCACCAAGTAACCGAGCACGTTGACGACGGATACCAGGCTAGAACCCGTGGACAGCACAGCCTGTCCCGGGTCCTCTGGACGCCAATCAGGGAGGAAAGCGGGAATTGCTTCTGCTTTGAAATCAAACGCGAGAAGCTCTGCAAACTCTTCGACAAGAAGCGGGCGGGAAGTGATCGCGACGCATTCGAAGAGTCGGTGCGCAAATTCCCTGCTTTAATCATCGATCTCTCGCGGCGTACTCTTGTAAGTCTCATCAAGGGTCTCTGGTAATTCATTCAAGGCTCGCCGAATACGGGAAGGAAGGCAGCTTCTGAGATGTACAACCTGACAATAAACCCATCGAAACCTACAATCCAATGATGAGCCAGTGTCAAAAGGAGAATCGTGGAATGAATTCCTTACGTCCCATCAGCTTTCTCCGTGAGCGTTTCGACGGCTAGTTTTTTGTCCGCTGGCTTCCACTTTCTCATCTTGGGATCTGTATCAAATACAAATTTTATGTAGTCAGCGATGTCCTTCATTTGTCCGGGCTGGTCATGTAACGAAATGAATCGAAAAGTCAACGAATTGAGGACAAAGTGGATGTTGGGCTCAGGTCGGCTAGTAATGCAGATGCGCAAATTAGGAACCTGTAAATCGACGAGGTCCTCCACGAGCTCCATAAGTTTATCACGGGGTGACGACATGCCAGCCGTGTTGGGACACTCGTCTAATGCATCAATTACAATGTAGACAGGGGCTTGTCCTGGCAGTGTGAGCATCAACTTCAGGCATTGGGCGAGGGCATCATCACTGGGGTCCTGAGAGCCACGATGGTGTGCCAAATAGAGTTCGGAAAGGACATCGCAGTACGCGTCGGACTGATCGCAAAGTTGGACAAGCATAGACGAGAGTAATGGACGCAGGGCTTTCTTTTGATCATCCTTGGAGTCACAATAAAAAAAAGCAAAGGACGCCAGACCAGCTCTCCTCATTGCGTCGATTTCCTGGATAATTGTAGAGCTGGCAGATATCATCAGTTCTTTTCAACATCAAAATGGATGGCTTAACCGCACCAAAGGACGGTTTTGCCTGAACCCGCTGTAAAAAACGAAACCCCATCAGTCTCGGTCTCATCGAATGCATATGGGTGTCGTGTGAGATACTGACGTTTGCCACGAATCCATAAAATGGGACTTGAATCGGACAAAATCCATTCGGCATAGGTCTTTCCTTGAATGAACCACTCCGCCGTTCCACTGTGGTGAAGTTCCCTTGCGGTGTTATGGTTTTTCCAGGGGTCTGGGGGAGAGAGCCAATTTCTGACGTCGTCCTGTACCTGGTCACCTGGGAGACGGCCTCAGTATTCCCAGTCAGCGATATATATAAAATAACAAACGCTTTGACTTATTCCTATCGCCCACGGTTTGCTGCAAGATTTCTAACACCAAGTCAGAGACAGTCCCCAGTTTATTCCTGACAGGAGCGCCTACGTAAGGTCTGCCGGATACCGTCCGTAGATAACTTGCCATCTGGAAGAAAGTATGACATTAGATCAGAAACCGGTACAGCGGGCGTGTTCACCGTCGATGAGTACCCTCATATTCTGAACTAGATCACAGACAACCGCGAGGGTCTGCGCCGAAGTCGCACGAGCCTCGTCCAGGGTAAGTCGATCTAGCCTCCGGAGCACGACTTCGACGTCATTTTCTCCAAAAATCTTCTTTATAAATTTAACTTGTGTCGGGTTTGGGTCAAGTGGCGGCTCAGGAAAGGGCGGGGGACTCACCTGGTCGTTTCTGCGCCATCTGTTTGGTCACCACGCCGAGGGTGGAGAGTAGTTCCACCATTATTTTGACAAGGATTTCTGCCATGGCCGGCGTAGGGGGGAGTTTTGTGTAAATGTCGAGGCGTTTCAGGAAGTGTTCGATGGACTCTAGCAGGTCGACGAGCATATCGTAGCTCGCATCAATGTCCTTGACAGCCTGATTCCGTGTAGATACATATCACCAGGATACGCGCATGAGAGTTTAGGCGGTTACTCACACCAAGTAAGACAGCGAAGCCGGCGAACACGGCCCTCGCGGGAGGGAATGGCTGCGAAATGAAGTGTCAGGGACCAGGAACATTCAGGGCGGCTCCGGACACACCAGACCGACAGCCTCTCCGAGCAGTGTGCTGTCGGAAAGCGAATGCAAGACATGGACTGCGCACTTGAGGGACTTCATAACCTTGCCATCGTGCTTTCCTCTGAACTTGAGGAAGGCCTGAGCTTGTTCTTGGAGGACGGCAGTGATGGACTCGACAGTGTCGCATTTTATCAGTCTTCTGTAGAGGGGATGGTCGACCAACACCGTCCCTGTCTGCTTCCTGTAGTCTTCCAAGGCTGACTCGAAGAGCACTCGAAAATGAGATGTCCCACTCTGATCGTCCATATCATGAACCGAAGAAATATGAGCAGGAAACGAGGGATTCGCTGGGACGATAGCCAGAGAGTGGGACATGGTGGTAGAGGGTTAGAAGGGCATAAGGACTGACTAGCCGATGTTATAGGACATGGCCGCATGGGGGTTTTTCTTCGCAAACAAATTGGTTCCAAAATCTCAGATCAGGACCCCATGTTTCACTGGCAGCTCGGCGCGTAACCTCCTTACCGTACGGGGTCAAATTGAATCCTAAAACGAGTCATGTCAGAGAGCCACCGCTCTAGGCCCCACCAAACCGATGCACTTGGAGCCTCGATTGAGGTACAGTACAGTATCCTGTGCCATTTTGTGACATAGTGGCCCGCACTGGCAGGCAGCCACGTCGATACTTATGGGTCTATCACGTGCATGTTCTGCCCTCGACGTGCGGCGTCAGGCACACGCGAGTCATATGTACAAACACGGTCCTGCACTACTGTACAGCGGAAAAAATGGCCGTAGTACTGTAACTGTACTGCAATGCCAGTGATGTTTCTCAAGAGTGGGATTCCTGAGCTTCTCCGGCGGTTCGTTGATAAGCATCGACATGTCTATCACCATCGCAACCGTGCTGTCAATGTCAGTCGTGTGGTGTTCGGAAGAAATCGCGCACAAATACTTATCATAAGTAATACAGCATGGAACTACAGTCGAAGCCCTCTTAACCCATGGCTCTGATAACCCATACTCTCTAATACCCCATAGCTTTTTTCAGTTACCGACTTGGTATGCGGTAAAACCCTGTCAATAACCCAATACCCAATACCCCATACCCCTCATGACTGAAAACCCATAAATGTTACTAGCATAATTTCAGTTAGTGTATTGTAGTGGACCTGAATTATGGTGTAATGGCATGTTACAAACTACTGAATGTATTTTTCATGCTTTTTTCGTGAAATGATGGCACTTGTGTTAAGTTGTGTGAGGTATGCACACGCTGTGGCCTCAGTTTTCGACCATGTGACATTTCCCGAACACCCAACTAGCCAGCCCCTCACCCGCACTCATAGCGCTCATTCCTTGCATGCCTTGCTCATTACTTGTCTTCATCACCACCGTTGCCATATGATCGACACTTTCCTGTTCGTGGCCAAGTTCCCCTGCATGTCACCCCCCAATCCTGACTGCTGTCAGTCTGCTGAAGACTTGCAGATTGCCTAAGACACATTGGCCAACACCACAAACGTGTGCCACCTCGAAAATCTCTTTGGTCCACATCGCACACACCACGCACGGCAGTTTGCAAGTCTCTGTGTGGAAGGAATATTACTGTACATAGGATTGATTAAGCCTCGTTTTGTACGTTCACTTGTTTCTTTTTGTTCTGTATCTGCCTCTCTTCATTCCACAATTGCCTCTGATGCCCTTGTGCCCGGTTTCTCCCTGGTAGCCTTTTGCCATTCTACATTGCTGCACCTCACTTGCCCTCGTCAACCATGTGCCCACCATCATGCACTTGGATATCATTCAATAAATTTCCCTCACCTTAGACACGGCTTCCCTTCATCGTCGTCACTGCATGACCACTTTCACCTTGCTTTTCGCTCCTCCTCCTTCTGGACTCACTCATATATAGTCAACATTGTCTTAGAAACATGTTGAATATGCCAATGATAGAGTATTGAAATTTTCAAAAATTTACGTATACCTTTAGTAACATCCTGAAAGCCCATACGCTCTGATAACCCATAGCTCAGAGCTGTGACGGAGGGGTATGGGTTAAGAGAGCTTCGACTGTACGCGACTCACAAGCTTCAAGGATCCACACATCCGGTCTTTGGAACCCCATTAGAAAGAATGACGTCCAACCGGTGTTAGTTTCTCCTTCGAAGAAGTTGTCGTGGATTACATTATTACGTTGGCATGCATGTGCCAGTGAGAGGGGTCATTCAACAGCAGCCTGTCTTGAACATTGAGAGTAACAGCCCATGCACGACACGGAGACTGTGGTGGGAGTAGACAGCGATTATGCGCTAAACTTGTACTGTCTTCCTCTGGCATAAGGTTGCTCCAGTATGAACAATAACGCGGCGGCCGTGTCCCACTAGGCAACGACGAAGAAACAAAAATGAAAGAAGGAATCGAGGTGCTGCGGAAAGAGATGGTGACAATGATGTGCGTAATGGCGCGGCGCCAAGCACTTGTCAAGCCAACCGTAAAGCCATGGCCAATGCGGGAAACCAACTGTTCAGCCGGTTGAAACTCGTTTCACTGTTTTCTCATGAGCATTATGTTCCTGTGGTACTTGCGAGATATCGTACATATAGGACCCCAGGGTCGATGGCGTGCTATGCTCATATGCGACTATTCCTTTTCCGGGGTCCTAGAGTGGCGCGAGCTTCAGGTTGGCCAAAAAGCTAACAAAAAATTCCACTGCGCTGACAACACCTCGTTACCTCCGCCCATCTGACTGACACGGGCAAGCTTTGCAAAAAGCGTGTCGATAGGAGTCAAGCACACATCCTGTGCGAGCCATCAATGTTGTCTGAACGGTCATCCAATCGTACCGTGACGTCGGTCATCGACCAAGACACGAGCACAGAAGTGCCTCGCGTTCGAAACTCCCCGTGAAAGTATACTAGCTCGGTCACACCTAGCTGTTCTCCATCACGATGCCTACGAGGTATGAGTCACGTATCAGGTAATCTGGTCTCTCTGGCAAATTGAATTTCGGAGATGAATGAGCCCTGTCTTGTAGAGGCGTACATCTTCTCAACCTTCCTAGATAACATCGGAAGCTTCAATTAACCATAGTTACACCACACTCGCTAGTACGGGAGCGCCACACTTGGTCACGATGTCAGTTGATGTCAGTTTCTCGGGATGAATGACAGTAAAGCTTTCGTGGGGGTCGTGGACTGCGGTCATAGTAACTTGGTAGATCCACACATTGTGTCTCTCTACGCCCTACAATGACAATGTGCCCTAATGCGAACAGTGGAGACCTCGCCGACATGACTTCGCAGCTGGGGCGACTCTTTGAGTCAATCCATCCAAAGCGTGGTCGAGATTGGAATAAGTCCAAGTAACAAGGGGCTTGACCTTGTAAGGGGCTCCATTCGTCCTTAGTTCGTCTCCTCGAATCGATACCAAAGAGTACGTCGGATTCACTATGGGCAACGCCTTCATATACATGCGGTTGAAAGGCGGGATGGCCACGTTCGGTTCCATTCGACGAGAGCAGAAACGTCCCAAGTTTGGGATACATGTGGGAATGTAGGATGTAGAACGCTCAAAGGGTGCCTCGGGGGGGCGAGAAAGGTTCGAGAACTTCCATGTAACTGCGGCGGTATCATTTTGATCGTGTGTGAGCACCCAGTTCCTCGTCGTTGGAATACCCTCAGTGCATCTTCGATACGCTACTTCCCCATGCGGCTTGCTTTGCACGATTAACGTTTCCACCAAACACTTGAATGTCCTGATTGAGTCAACTCATAATCTCCTCTCCTGAGAAACAGAGGTACTTTTCTAAACTTGGGAATGGTATGGGTCGGGACTTCGACGCGGAACGATGCAAATTCAGAGGTGACCCGGGAGGAAGAGAGGGGCTTGTTAGGACGATGGGCTTGAGAGGCTCGTAGGGGTGACGGCGGGGATGGAGCCTCTAGGTATACAGTTAACTTGAGGCCATGAGGGAGGAAGGTGGTTCTAGAAGAGGCCGGATGGGGAGTTGCAGAAGTTGGTGGAGATGGAGATGATCATGGTAGGTGTATGTTGCTATAGAGAGGGACTTGTGTGCGCGTGTAGAAGAATTAGAACGATTCGAGCTGAGGAAGAAGGTCCAGAGGGAATACTATGTACGACGTGCAGAAAAGGACGAGCTTGAAGGCGCAATTGAATGCCGTTAGTGGCATCACCCGCCAATTGCCGGAGCCCCTTCTCATCTCACCATCTCACCTCACAATCAAGCGCTCGGCCCGAATCTACTGTACTCCATCCTCATGTGGCACACGGGTGAGTTGTCCACCGACCTTCTTCCCCGACTCTCTACCCGTGTATCCCCTGCCTGATCGACATTTCTTCACAAGACACAAACTCCCTTTTGCAAGGTCCCATTCTTGACCATTTCAGATATGGGCGACCAGTCCCGATCAAGGCGCTGTTCGAGCAAGATGATACAGATCCTGTTATGATGTTATGCATCTTTAAAGGGTCATGTAGCGTTTATTCTAGGCATTTATAAGAATCATACTCCTAAAGACACCTTGAAAAACCACGTCTGCGTTCTAGATAACAGGAGACCTACTCATCAGCTTTATGGGCTTGGCTGAAGCCAAAGCTGACCCGCTTCGGAAGATGTGAAGTATGTCACGTGATATTTCTGACTCATCCAGTTTTCAGCTCGGGCATTTCGGGCGGTCCCAGAACATCATCGTTCCAGGAATCCGTGTATCATCAGTCGGCTGATGTTTTATCACGTTTGATCCAGGTTGCTATGGCCTCGTCTTCTGTGAGTACTTTATACTGTATACCCTGCTGGTCTTGTGTCGACAGCGCTGATGGTACAGTATCGGTCCAACAACGCCAGTGATTTCATGCATGTATCGTGCCTCGTTGGTTTTGCGCCGCTTCACCACGCATTCCCTTGTCTCCACCCTCCGCCGCAGCACCCTGATTCCTTCTTTCATCTCTGTTTCCCCATCTGTGAGAGGGCCGCAACGGCGTTATCGAAACCATTTACCATACTGGGAGCAACCTCCGGGGGGATTGCGTATAGTGCATACAGCAAACATCTTCTACCGTCTTCGTGTAATGTGTACAAGTCCCTCCCCTGGCTACTGGTGGACAAAGTTCCGATCACCGAATTGTTGTCGCTGTTGTTAGGCTGGAGTGGGGGTTCCGTTGACCAGATGGTCCCTCGTTCCCGCCTCAACGCCCTTGGAGAAGACATTTAGATTGATTGAGCGATATTTATTCTGATGGGGTTTCAAAGACCGGATGTAGTGTAGGGGATACTTATGGAACCTGATAAATCGCGCGGTGCCGTACTGGTCCGTATGACATGATATTGCCACTTTCTTCCAAATACCACACGACCTGGACCATTGATGACTCCATTGCGATAGGAATAGACACCCATCAACGAACCGTTGGAGGAGCTCTAGAATCCTGCCCTTGAGAAAAGACTACACCACCGCGTCCATTTTTTCCCTATGTGGATGTCACTGTTGGTGTGGTTTGCCCTCATCCAGAACAAGGCTCAATCGATCGACGGCCATCATATGACCTTCGAGATCCGAACACTGGTAAATAAGTGGGGCTGGTCTCTATCGTATACCAGGCTATAGTAAAATGACGCAGTCCTTGCTTCGCCCTGCGCACAAGGAGACATGCGGGGTAGTGTGGTGTACTTAATGGACGTCCAAATCAGGGGATTGCACGTGTTGTTACCCCGCCCGCGTTGCCAACAAAGTTCATATTTGGAGGGCTCCTTGAACCGCGACCAACACCAGGCCGGTTTTTCCCACAACAAATTGTCGGGGCAAGGATTCAACAAAGGATACACCATCCGCCCCACTCATTGTCTGAATAGAGCAGGCTGATGATAAAAACCTATCCTGTGAGACCCCACCCACAACACAACTGAAGGCCCAACTGCCCCCTCACGACCCCCGTGTTGAGCATCAACCCGACACCCTCTGGCAGTCCACAGACAACCGTCCCCTCCCCATCATGCCTAGTCCCCATACTTTTGAACTACTATGGTCTACCTAATAAACTCACCCCAAGCAGCTGTCACCTAGACTGTGACTACCCACCGGTTGCTCAGCACTGTCATCCTCCAGGGAGCTGCCACATCAGCATGCACCAGTTGGCGCCCACTACTGCATGACCCATCGCCCCGTGGAATCCAGAACCCACCAGTCATCCAAACCTGTAAGAACAACTCATCCGTGGCAAGGCCATGATCAACCAGTAAAATTTATTACTGCATCTTACAATGTACCCCATGTAGACTTAATCCTTACGGGAAGGTAACAATGGAATAGAGTGTCCCAGCTCTACAATGGGTGTGACGCTGGTGCAGCACTTGAGGTCGAAGGGATGCAAAGACGGTCTCCCGACCCCACCAACCCGCAAATGCAAGGCCTTGTCTGGGAGCAAGGATTTACTGATTTGAAGGCCTGTGAGGGCAACCCTGGCCCGGGCATCGTCACCATCGACCTGTAATGCCCGTCTAGGATCAACACCACTGCTCGAGGGGGAGCAACACTTACCAATTGCAGAACCCCCCCCATGAAAGCTTGATGCCGCCCGCTTTATCCATAGAAAACCTGGAGAAATCAGGGGGGTGTCAATAAGGGGAACTCACTTGAGCTCCCTGGCAGCCCGGAGACCTCGACCGCTGTGGGCCTGAATGTATGGTTAGGAACGCCAATGCGAGGAATATTGAACCCGCGGATGTTGACACGTACGAATGAAAAGGGGCACCATTGCCAAAAATACTGGTGTCAGGCTTGCTGGTGGGGCTGAGATAACCACCGTAGCAAGCCCCAGGGCGCAGGCGTGAAGCGCCACCATAAGGTGAGGCCAGGCGTGTAGTCAGGCGAAAGAGGGCATGAATCGACGCAACACTACAAGGGAGCCTGAACAAGGGCAAGAGCGGAGTGAAACATGGGTGCTGTGACTGAGCGGGCACACCTGAGATGCCGCAACGAGTGAACAGGATGCAGGGGAGGCTGTCCGCACCAAAATCAGTCAGAAGGTGGCACCACCAACAACAGAACAATGACGCACCTTGGCCCAAACATCTGTCCCCCAATCCCGCCATTGAGGGGCCATCTTGTTTTCATTTTGGGGCCCACACTGTTAAGGTCCAAGGGCCTTAAAGACGCGACGTGCGTGGATTGGTTTGGCGACGACTGGGATTGCTCAGTGGGGTCTCCTCCTGAGGCAATGGATCACGTGAGTAGCACGGTACCAGTTGGCTACGCAGTATAAGAGTAAAGTCCCCGATGATAAGGGCGACTCCTGAGGTAGATAATAGAGATGAGAGGGAGAGCTTCAAGGCTTTGAAGCGACTTTGAATATTCAGGTAAGAGACTCAGAGAGTCCTGGGTGGAAGCTACAAGTCTTGGATTGAAAACCAAGTTAGGCTTAAGGCCTAACTGCTAAAAGTACAAGCGCTTATATACATTTGAGAAGTAACAGGTCACAGAGGTCACAGAGAAATATGGAAATATTACTAAGGTGAAATCATGACGTGGCGGTTCTAAGTATAGCTCCATCATGAGCTGGCAATCTAAGAATAGCCCATCATGAGCTGGCAATCCGAAAAGGGTTAAATGAGGACACGTCATGATGCTGCGGACTGCGGAGTGATGGCATGTGATAGTTGACTGCGGATTAGTCATGTGATCCATCAGGTGACTTGTCAAGTGATTTGGTGACGGTCCGAGCGGCGCGTGAAGGAACAAGTAAGGGACGAGTGACCGAGAGCGCGAAATAAATGGTGGAAAATTAGGGTGGGGGTCCAGGATCGTAACACACACATAGTGTGCAAGTGTGCATCGTTGTCCCGAGCACAAAGCAAAACACAGACTAGTACGAGGCATTTTGGTGGTCATCGTGACTGTTCCACCCATCGTCACGCGTGGCCCCACGCTGCACACAACACAATGGTCCAGTGGGGGTCGAAGATCGCCAGTTGTGCACCTCCTGTGGCACAACCGAGTCCATGAACCACATCCTATTCCTCTGTCAGAGCCGCCCCACACAGCTGATCTGGATCCTTACCAGAGAAGTCTGGCCCCACGACGACATCCTGTGGCCTGAAATCGATCTTGGAACCGTTCTGGGGTGCAGTTGCATATCCCCCCAGCCCAGCCAACCAAGCTCAGCCGGACACAAGCTCACACATCCGGGGCGCCTCCCGCCTCCTCCAAATCCTCCTCTCCAAGTCGGCCTACTTGATATGGGTGCTGCGATGCAAGAGGGTGATCCAGGAAAAGGTGCACAACTATCAAGAAATTAGGAACAGATGGCTTCGCATAATAAACACAAGACTCACTGATGACAAGATCATAGCAACCAAAATCAAACAAAACAAGGGTTTACCAACCTAGTGGTGAACACCTGGGAACATGTCCTATCCCAAGAAAGGGACCTCCCGAACAACTGGATCAACCTGTGTGAGGTTTTAGTGGGTAGTGGGACACGTTGACTGCAAACGTGTGCCCTGAGTCCCACACTATCCTTTACCGGATGTGCGTAAAAGCATTTTCCCTCACCCCCGGCCCGACGGCCGGCTTCAGCGTGCCCATGGGGCTGACGTCTCGCCTCCCGCCATGTGGCAATTCTCATTAGTGTAGTTATTTATTAGCTTACATTATGAGAATATAACGCTTTCCAAAAAAAAAAACAAAGTTCATATTACCAACTCCTGACACGTGATCGACTATTGACGCATATTGACGCGCATATTGACGTGGCGACGCGACGAGCCACTCTATCCCAGACGACAGTGACTGGCAGGTGCTGTATGGTACCTTGATCGGAA
>Ga0307510_10009165_pt1 | contig 11782 bp, 11 predicted proteins | sample 12_EM_MG_FD_207224 | JGI IMG/M metagenome (GOLD analysis project Ga0307510, IMG submission 207224) | Populus trichocarpa ectomycorrhiza microbial communities from riparian zone in the Pacific Northwest, United States - 12_EM | ecosystem: Host-associated > Plants > Roots > Unclassified | place... | reverse complement strand
GCGTCGATGTGGATTCTCCGAGGTTGGTAACCCCTATCGGACGGGAGTTAAGTACGTTAAATTACCACGTCACCCCCCTGCCGTGTACTCGGTAGCACCGACACCAGGTAACTTACTGATGCGATGATTGCTGCATCAAAGCTCGCTACATCAAGGGCCTTAGATGAGCCACAGCAGAAAGAAACGCATACGCAATAAATCACATGGCCTGGATGTAACATACATGGATGATGGAAGAAACATTGACCGAAACCGTAAAGATGATAATGAACCAGTGATGAGCGTTTATCAAGATGAGAGATATGGTGACGTGCATGGGAGTCAATGATATGAGATATGATATGTAATGTCCGTATACATGGCCCAGCCATTTGTGTTCGAACGAATTTACGGACGAGGAATTAAAAAAATCATCTGGAGCATGAGAAGAGGTGTCGCTTTGAAGGCGTCGTTGTATTCGACGGCTTCTTTATGGCATTGGTGGACGTTGTGATGATTCCTGTTGCCGCTGCCACAACAGCTCCGCCCACAAGTGGTTGGGCGGAATTCGGCCAATCAGTGCACGGAGAACTTCAAGCCTACAGGACGCTGTTTGAAATGCTGCGGTGTATGGAATAGGAAACTCACCATCTTTCCTTCTCTTCATCAGTGTCAGTGAAAAAGAGGATTTCCAGATTCCCTCGGAAGCGGAGACGGAATGATCGTTCTACACCGTAGAGACCTTCATAGTCGTCAAAACTGCTTGTAGAAGACGTTTGTGCCGAGGAAGGGGTGAGGATTCGGTCACGCGGGTCAGGGATGTCTTCGACCGCAAGTGCTTTTCGCAGGTCGATGGTGACTGTGGCCCTCTTGGTTACATCGTTGAATGCGACTAGATTTGCCCCAATGACACGAAATTGCCGCCTGCGCCACGTCTGCACACCACAATTAGCTTGAAGCTGGAGAAAGGTTGTATCGACATCACGTACCGTGCAGTCACCGCCACTTTGTGTCAGGGTTCCCTCGAAATACGTCATTTTGTGCCAATGGACGTGGCGTAAGCCCCGGTGGCACTCTTCCAGACTCTGGGGCAGCTGACTTATCGGGATTCCAGGCAGCGGGGGAAGTCTAAAAAACTGCAACACAAGTTCGCCGACCTCTATCGAAACAACCTTCGACCCACTCTCCTGACGTTGGCCAATCAGAGGATAGCTGGTCTCAAATAGACGCGTATCGCAGCGCGAGGCAATGTCTTTGAATGAGACGAAAGCACGTGCCAATGTACCATCTGGTTTAAGATACCTCGCAAGATTTTCCTCAAGCACAGTAGGGGGTGGTGGCGCGGGCTGGACGACTCGGGCGGGCTTCTTTGGAGAAGAAGAGAAAAAGCTTCGCATGCCCCCTTTGGAGGCAGGGGGCGCGGCAACTGGAGGTGGGGGTGGTGCAGGACTATTGGCTTTGAACTGGGCCACAATATGTGGGTCTCTTCGAATCTTCAAAGTAAGCGTGAATTCGAGTTTACTGTGCTCAATGCTACCACAAAGTGTCAGAAACCTAATACGGATCACGGTTGGTATTACTGAGGCTTACAGTTCGAATTCTTGCTCTATTTCGCAGTCCCTCCCTAGATAACATTCGGGCGTAGTTACGAAATGAATGCCGTTGTTGAGCGTGCAAGTCATCACGGTGCGTTGTTTTGGGAACGGTAAATTGAGGCCCTTCACGTGGAGTACTATAAGGTAATGGATGTTAGGTCCAGACAGTCTCAAGTTCTTGTGTAGTTCACCTCTAACAAACACCTTGCCGTGACTCTTGCCTGGCTTTTCTTGAGAGCGATACTCCCTTATTTGCTTGGCATACTCGTTCTGCCATTCGATGTCAGTCTCTATATGGGGTTACTTGGAAAGTTCCGCACCATATCCGAAGGGCGACGAACTGTCCTCCAAGCTCTCCCGTTATCGACATCGCCAGCAGCGCCGATATGCGAGACTTTATCTGCATCCGACGAGGCATAAATAGTCTCACTATGTTGACGTACGTGATATCTCTGGAGGATGACATGAGCATTCTTCGAGACGCGACAGCAGTGAAACTCACATTTTTCGTCGAACCGCGCAATTTCCTCAATTCCCTGGCAATGCTTTCTGCTAGCGGGTCCTTCTCTTCCGTCACTACCACGTCGGGTAGTACGCTTGTTCCTGGAGGGTTCAGTGCTGCCAGCCTAGCTACTGCTTGCAAATCCTCGGCATCTCCAGTGCTCATGCTGCGCCTGGCACTTGGTCTACCCACAGGCGTATTTCGTGGTGGAGTAACGTATCCCAGGTCTTCGTCCTGCTCGCGCCGGCGCATTTCGCGCCGCTTCTCAAGGATCATCTGTTCGCGGCTGCGGATCGCGTCCTTCGGTGGCGGCGGGACAGCATTCGATGACTCGCTGGTATTGCGGCTCAACGATGGGCTCATAAACCCTCCTCCGGAAAGCAGTTCTGGCGTTCGCTGCGCCGACGAAGACGTTATTGAAACATTCGGCGTTGCATGCTGGGGGTCACCATCGTCAAGCGGCTCATCCTCTTCCATAGTGGTGTCCAAGTCACTAAGGTATTCATATCTCCTAGCCTTGACGCCATTTGTAACCGTCGCAACTTTAAGAGAGGTGTGGCTACCCTTCGTTTTGAGATCTTGGGGAGATGGGTGCGCAGACATGCTCGTATTAGCCGAGTCTGTAACAGCGTTCTGAACAAGCCGTTCTAGGGCACTCTTGACTTCGTCGTCAATTTCGACTCTAGTTGCCACTGACGTGCCGAGACTGATATCAAGGCTGGTGCTGCCATCGGGAAGATTCAGATCGAGACCCTGGAAGCCGGCAGCACTGGTAGTGCGGGTACCGCTCGTCTCTATCTCCGAGTGAGCACGCATGAGCACGTCGGGGCGAGGAGGATCAGTCGGCTGGGTGTTCGGGTCAATGGACATGACACCATCGTAAGTCCCTTCTCTGTGTAAGGGAGGGGGAACGGAGGTCCGGAGTAAGGCAAGTGGTACATCATCTAACTGGACACTCATATCGGCGGCTTCTCCACTTGTCGAACGATCTGCTGTCATCGAAGTTTCTCCAATCTCCTCCGGCATGGGGCTATCTGGGTTTCTTTTACGAAGTAAACGTTTGAATATGTCCTCCCGATCGATCTTAGGGTTGCGTCGGGAAATGCTACCAGTGTTGCCACGGCCATTTAAGCTGCCCATGCTGGGCACGGATTCAAGGTCTTGGGGAAATGGTGATGCCCCACGCGTCGGTGTATTGACAGCTGGTGAGCCGGACATTGAGCGGAATGAAGGAGAGTCTAGGTAAGCCAGGTGCAGAGTACTCCCACGAGATCCAAAGGCGGGAGACGCTGTATGATTGGGTAAGGGTGACTCGCTCTGGTGTCTGGGTGGTCGCGGAAGCTCCCTTGAACTAGGTGATTCGATAGATTTTCCAAGCAGACCGCCAGGAGACTTCAATCTCAGGGGTGGGGTAGACGTCTGAATCTGTGAGTTGGGTGTACCGAGACCGAGCTCTTCCTCAAATTTCGCAGCTTCAGATGTCTGCTGTGAAGCGACCGTCGTTTCGGGTGGTAAGCCCGAGGCGCCTTCCGATGACATAAATGATAGTTCAACAATTTGGACATCCTCTTGTCTTGGCAGACCAAACGGATCTGCTGTGTCATTCCCTGGTTCAGAGGTTGAGTTGCAAGGCTGCATAAATGGTTTGTCATGCCTACCAGCACCATCTGCCACCTCTTGCCGATGAACTTCAAGGTCGAATTTCGGTACTAAACTCTCGCTACGATCACCGAACGGATATCTGTGAGCTTTTGCCGGGGAGGGCGAAGGAGGAAGCATTTGAACGTCTTCTCCGACATCACCAAGCATACGATCTGCCCGTGCCCTTTCCGAGTGTGTTGACCGCCCAAGTGGCATGGTAGATCCGATCGACGGACCTTGCGGAGGTGTGCTAGTAAGGGAAGGACTCTGCCTGGAGTTGGCAGCGACGGTGTCGGGGATATCCAGTGGCGGAGTTTGGTGAGAATGGCGAGAATGGGCAGCACTGTCGGAATGGTGGGTACGACCGTATGGGACACCATCTTCACTGTTCGTGTGAGGAGGCAAGGATCTGTCCATGGGAGGGGTCTGAGGATCAGAGGAACCGCAAGCATCCTGGATCATTGAGTCGACCAGCCCAGTGATGCTATCATTTGCCTCTATGCCTCCGACTGGCGCATCATAATCCGCCATCTCGTGGTAATCAACATCGCTGTCGTCCGAGAAGAGCTCTTCATCCTCCAGTGATTCGTCCCTTTCAAAAGTAACAACGTCACACGTCTCATCGAACGTCACCGTCTTTCTCCTCTGACGCTTTGTAACATCATGCCCGATGAGTCTTGGGCCGTGCAAACGTTTAGAAACTAACGATGACCGCCCGGGAGAGGCTGAGGAGGATGGCGTGGGGAGGTGGCTCGTGTGGAGCACCTTTGGTGGTGGCGGTGGAGGGGGGAATGGGTCATCATCTGCGCTGGGGGGACGGCGGAATGGGCTCTTCGAGACTGGTTCTTTCTCGATGAGGTCTTGAAAACCCTTGGACTGGCGTCTCTTAAACCCAAGTGGCCGGCCGTTCTCCCCTTGAGAATGCATAGAATCGGGACGTGGTCGCTTCTCGCCGCTGACACGACGCGGTGAAGGGGCATTTGAAATAGATGAAGGTCGAGTTGGGGTGGAGGAAGGTCGAGATGGGGTAGGGGCAGGAGATGGCTGAGAAAGAAATGGTGATTGGGAAACGAGATTGCTACGAGTTAGCTTTGCAAAAGTGTTAGAGCTACGGCGGCTGAGTTGTGAAGCATGCTGCTTTTGCTGCGTGTCTCGTTTCGCGATGCGGAGGGGTGTGATGGACTGGGGAGGCCAGTCTGGTTCGGAAGAGTTAAAAGGAGGGCGATCGCGAAGGGGAGCCATGGATACTATGGTGTGATTGTTTTGCCACTCGTAGAGGCGTCGTTGTTGGCGACGAGAGCGAGAGCACTGTCCCCGTCGTTGAGATCGGTAAAGTGAACACACCGTGGGAACAAACCGCACACGAACACCCTAACTTTATCATGTGATCGCGTCGCACTGATCACCTGACTGTGGACGCGAGTCACGGGACTGCCCCACTTTTAATTCCCCGCCACTCTTGTCCATCGTGCTTTAACAATAGTAATTCAATCACCAAGATTCAACCCCCATCTAATGCGATTTTACGTGTGATAAGGTGATACAAGATGCGTGACATAGATTATTGCGTTAATACCATCCATGAAGTGTACGTGCAAGAGTGTTCGTGAAGTGGAAACAACGTCACCAAGCGTTATGACCTGAAGAATATATTGCGGCGCTGTCTTGCCCTCTCAAGGGGGGGTATATCGTCTTCATCCTCAGCCGGGCCATCACTGGAGTATAGCGAGCGATCTGCACCTAATAGGGAAAAGACACAGAATGATTAATTGGAATGTCAGAGAGTAGGGTGTAGTCTCACCTGAAGACTCGTCTATCGATTGGTCAGTTGCTAACGTCCCAGTGAGGGTGAGACCAAGTTGGGATGGGGGTGCCATCGTATCAGATTGTAAACTCGATGAGATGTGTTTGGGAAGCATTGAACGCCGACGCTGTTTGGAGTAAGCACGTCAAGGCGGACACTAAGGAGCCTGATTCATCACACGAAACACTCACCTTGTTGTTTCCGGCTACGTTGAGGCCTTCTAGATCGACGAGGAAATTTTCTTCCCCGACCCGCCTGCACTTTTCGGCACATTCGACTACCCATGAGATGCCAACAACAAAGGGCTTCGGCTCGCGCATGAGTCTGCACAAAAGAGCTTAGAACGTAGATGTGGAGTGGAACTATATCTGCAGAGCACGAACCTATACTTTGTCAGGGTGCTCATTAAACCATTCTTGTACACGATGTGTGTGCAAGATAGTCCGGCACGTCCAATTATCTGATGGTGGCAAATTAATTAGTCAACGAAACGTCAAAATAAGACGGCATGTAACCTATGGAACATACCTTTGCTCCAAGCCCCTTAAGCATATCTACGAAGAGACCCCCCGCATCGTCTCCATCATCTGTCCGAACATCCACAAATATCGTGCACGACTTGAGTACTTTCAAAGATGACGGCTTTGTCGTCGAAGACGACGCTGCGGCGGCCGAACCTAATCTCGAAACACGCGGGTCGACTGCACGACTCTTTGATGCTGCTCTTGAGGTATCTCGGGAGCCTACGACATCGAATTGGCTACCCGAGCGGAGACCACTCCTTGTGCTCTGCGAACTCAATTGTGATCGTTCGGTGGCCTTCGACTTCGAACCGCCAGCTCTCGTGGGTGACGGGGTTGTAGGGAGGACTGCAAGAGTTTGCTGTAAAAATTGAGAGGCTAGCGATGCTCGTCGAGACGCGTGGTTGAACATGTCTGTAGGTTCGGCTTGGCCATTTTCAGTAGCCGGATTGTCCACTCCAAGAACGTTACCATGTTCCACAAAGGCCTCTTCTAGTTTCATTGGTTCCACCGCTGTCATCACTGCGGGGGGTTCCCTTTGACCGTTATCTTCTTTACAGGATGCCAACGTCCCAATAAGGGGCTCGCTCGTGGGTGGAAATGCTGATTCGTTCGAGTCAATGCGTTGCGCAGTCCCAGCCCCCTTCACTGGGCTGGCTTCCACCACCGGGAGTGTCGATTTCTTGCTGACCTTTTCGAATAGCCGCTTATTGCCAACGCCTCGATACACGAATCCTTTCTGCTTGCCAAGCGAGTTTTTCCCCACAACAATGCCCGACTGCAGATTGATCTTCTTTACCGGAGGGCCAGAGCCGGTAGGATGTGCAGAGGGAGTGGCAATCAAGAGCGCAGGCTTACTGTCGGATGCGGGAGTATTTGGCTTGGAACTCGGGACAGACCCGACTGTAGCCACTCTTCTCAGGGGTGTAGCGGTAGTCCTAGAGCTTGACGGCAGCCCGTTCCCAAGTTGAATGGTACTATCATCCTTCGCTTTGGGAGCATTCTTAGGATCAGGTACATTGGATGCAAACCGAGTGTCGCTGTTAAAGCCGAGCGACGTGGCGGGCCTCGAAGGCGGAGGGATCTTCAGTTTCTCCAAGGCAAGGGAGAGGTTCGAGAGACCTGTGTGCTTCGATGAGTGAAGCGGTTCTCCCAGGCCCTGGGACGAAGCAGGCTTCGTCGGTGATGATGACAGCTTGGGAAGTTGTCGCTTTGGGAGCGACGACGGCCTCGCCGGAGAGGAGGCAGGGGCTTTCTCGGTAGTCCTATTTAATGAAGACGAAGTGGGCATTGCAAACGAGAAGGATTTCTTGTGAGAATCGGCCATAGAAGATGGCTTCTTCGAGACATGAGTCGCCAATTCTGACGAATCGGCAGGTCGCTTCACGGGAACTGATGGGACGGGAGCAGGTCCCCCGTGTCGCTCTAATAAAAAATCAGAATGACGGTGTGAGGACAGTGAAAGCGAACAACGAACTGGTGTTGACATCCCCATCGACTGATCCAGCCTCCGTCTGCCTCTTCGTCGAGGCGGAACGAGTTAAAATGGCCGAACGGGATGGTTTCGCAAATCCTCTCCCCTCCCCACCTCTTGGGATCGAAGCGGTTGGTCCTGCCGCTGGGAGTAATGCTGAGACCGAGTTTTTCGTAGTATCGTGCGAAGGAGTTGGAAATGGAGGCCCTGCCGGTCGGGGAATACCACTGGGAAGTCCTGCACGGGGGTTGTTGATCTCGGGTTCAGGTGGTGGTGGGCTATCATCGAGTTCGGACAGCGAAGAGAGGGCAGAGAGTGGAGATGGGGGATCGTCAAAGACAGAAGGAGGTTCGCCAAAGGCGATAGGAACCGAGTTGACATCCAAGGGGAGGGTTAGAGGTGCGTTGACGGGTCTGGGTGTGACATCACTGTCTGGTTCCTCGGGTATTCTGTGCTGTGCCATGGCAGGTAGCTGGACAAATGTAAACGTTAATTCAGTTAAAACAGAGAAAGAACGTACATCGGGCGATGGAAGCGGAACAGAATGCGATACGTTGGAAGGGATAACTTCCGGACTAGGGGCCGCCAAAGGAAGTTGATCAATGGCGGGTAAGCTCTTGTCCTCCACCACTGGTGTCTTGCATGACAAAGAAGGGTCTAATTCTTTCTGCGAAGGTGACGTACATGACCCCAAAGAATTCCCGACGCGTTCGGACTCGCCAGATAACTTTGCAATATTATCAACATCCATGGTGTCGGCTGAGGGCTCGAGAGAGCACGGCAGACTGGAGAAGCGCAACGCTTCGTGCACAGGGGGTACTATAGATACATTCCCATGTGAGGGCATAAGCTGTCCAAGATCCCGGCGGAAGATTGTAGGCGAGAGAAGAGGGACTGTATGTGCCCGTTGTTTCGAGGACATTCCCCGCTGTCCGGGGCTCGTGGAAGAAGGGAGCAATTTCGGATTGATCGTAGAGAAGTCAAACGGACCGATAGGTTGCTTCGTTTCGGTGACAGGGACGTGAGACAGTTCTGCATGAGTCGTTGGTAAACCGCAATACGCCACTCTAGTTAGAGGCACCCACCATCATCATGGTCCTGCTTGGGTCGCTTATATCGACTTGCGGTATCGACCTCCGGAGAAAATCCTGGTTGTTGAGATAAGTGCGGCCGCTTTAAGGGTCGAGTCTTGGGAGGTGAGAGTAACAGTTCATCGTCGCTCTCATCCTGGCTAACTCCGAGATTGGGAGGCTCGGGAGGCCCAGAGGAGTCAGGAAGGTGGCTTGACTGTAGATTTCTCCTCCTCTCTTGCCTCGCGGCCCTCAGCGGGGAGATTCCGAAGTGAACGTCTCCGAATTCGTCGGGTAAAGGGAGTTGGGAGCGCGTCCGCTTGGCATGGTCCGACATCATGGCAAACAAAGGGTTGGTAAGGGAGGGTCCAGGAGCTGCGAGCCCAGAGTGCAGCTCGCAAGCGTGAGCAATATTGAAAATGGAAACAAGAGGGAAGGGAATGATATCGAAAGAATCGAAGCCTCAATCGAGGGTCCAATTCAATTCAAAGTTGGCGACGCGCTTGAACCATCGATTATGTCAGACACGCGAGGCCACAACACGTGACACCTCATCACTTCTGCTTTTCATTTTCATTCCAAAGGCGAGATTTTTCATTTGCGGACCCTAAGTGGGTGTGCCACGACTTGAGGGATTACCACTGGATCCTCTGGTGCGAGTTGTTACATCACAGTGCTTTGGGTGGAGGACTAACCCTCGCCTGTGGTTTGAGTTGACGGTCCGGGTTTCCGCGGAAACATATACAGTTGCGAGCGCTGAGGTGACGAGATGAGTGACGGATGCATCATGATGAGTCCGACTCTCAACATCTTCAATCGATGTCTCAGGCCTCAGAAGATACGAACATCGACTTTTCTACTTCATGGACATAGATTGCGTGCCCGCCCGTCCTCTTTATCCACACCTTTCTCTACTTCCTCTAGTCTCTTCTCCACCCAAACCCCTCCCTCGTTACGTACGTGTGGAAAGTGCTCATCGATACCAATCGAGCAGCAGCCAACTTATTTATTAAGACAGAACAAACGCAGACCAGACCAACTCTATCCTCATCGTAAACAAACTACGCACAAAGCCGGTCATCGATACCATCGACTCTTTTCTCGAGTGAGTACTTTTGTTTTGTTGGCGCGACTCTGCCAACGCTGACACCAATCAGCCATCTTCGAACACATTACCCGGATGTAAGGGTGTTCCATGAAGACAGGTCCGACATACCACACGGTGTCAAAGTGTGGCGTCCTGGTACGTGCATCACCTTGTGGCCCACACGTCCTTACATGGTTTATTGCAGGCCAGGGCGCCGAAAAAATTGACCTGGTAATCACGCTTGGAGGCGATGGCACCATTCTTCACGCGTCATCGCTTTTCAAGGTCGGAGCTGTGCCACCTGTGCTTAGTTTCTCAATGGGGACGCTCGGCTTCCTTCTTCCATTCCGTGAGCAAGCTCGTTTGCTGTGTTTGGCTGACTCAAATAGCTGATCGAACAATTTGACACAGATGTTGACGATTTTGCGAAAGCGTTAGAGAGCGTATTTCAAGGGAAAGCTACGGTGTTATACCGTATGCGCCTGTCCTGCTCATTCTCTGATAAGGATGGGAACAGCATTGGCAAGGAGGGCGAAGGTATTCGTATACATCCCTCATACTAGACGCGTTGACCTAACCACTTCCTAGATTGGCAAGTAATGAACGAGGTCGCGTTGCACAGAGGATCAAGCCCCCATCTTAATACGATTGATGCATTCGTGGATGGCCAGCATCTTACGGAGGCTGTGGTGAGGACCGCCCAGAAATCCAAATAGTATTAACTCACAACTCTATTGCCACTGTAGTCGGATGGGTTGATCGTTTCCACACCAACCGGCTCCACAGCCTACTCCCTCTCCGCAGGTGGTCCAATCGTCCATCCGTCGCTGAGCGCTCTCGTTCTCACGCCTATCTGCCCCCGAAGTCTTTCCTTCCGCCCGCTCGTTTTCCCGGCGTCATCTTCCATTACTCTTCGAGTATGTGTTGTACTTGGCACTGCCTTTCCATATACTTTGGCTAACGACGACTCGCAGATAGGTGATCGAAGCCGTGCACCCGCAGGTGTTTCAATGGATGGACAGGTCTCCCATATCCTGAACCCCGGAGAATCTGTCACGGTCCGCGCATCATTGCATCCCATTCCCTGCATCAACCGGTCTTCGATCTCCGACCCTGCTCTTGACGCGCAAGGTGAAGGTGCGGGTCCCGGCAAGGAAGACGATTGGGTTCGGGATATCAACAATCTTCTGCAATACAACGCCACGTTTCGCAGCAAAGCACTATTAAGGCACAGCCGAACATAGTGCCGAAACCAACCATCGACCCAGAGCCTCGTTCAGGAGCGAGCGGATCATGGCCATGGCATATCGTTGGGGCAGCGAAACGTCTGGTTATTGGACCGGAAAATGTTGTCCTTATCATCTACGTGAATACAACAATGGTATCTTGAAAAATTAGGTATCTCTGGGTACCGTGAATCAAGGCCCAGTTGAATGGGCATGTAGAAGATAAAACAGTAGGCGAAAGAAACTGATGTCCTCAAGATGTCTTGGGAGTAAAAAGGGTTGCAAAGCGGTTCGCAAGGGATTGTGTGCGTGATGGAGAGCGTGAGATTGGTGGACTATTCGAAACTATAGGTGTCTGCGACCCTTTCACATCCGAAGGCCAACCCGTTCCCGAAGCGTATGGAGGCGGTTCAACGGCCGAAGTTGTGGAACTAGAAGACGCCGCCGCAGAATTGGACGGGAGCCCGACTCGTATTTCCACAATTTCGAACCGCGCGAGCGTGGTGACGACGGCCGACCAGGCGGACCGGCTAATCTCAGCTTTCTTCCTCTCTTGTTGGTTGCTAAGCACGACGCGAACTTCTAGACCGATTCGGTCGCGGTCGACCTCCCTGAGCTCAGGAAACGACTCTTGGGCGATGTCGATGGCTTCCTGGATGTGCGAGAGGAAGGTTGTTTAGTTCGCTCGGGGACCAGTGCCAGCGGAGTGGATGTTAAGGACGTACGTCGTAGTTCTGCCCGGGGGCAACGTACACCATTCGCGAAGCGTAGCTGTATGTGAGGATGTCGGGACCGATTCGGTCCACGGTGCTCGACTCGGGATTTGGGGGGCCCAAGGACATGGGAACAAGAAAGGGCCTCAGGCTTCAACCACAGAGCGAGT
>Ga0307510_10009164_pt1 | contig 11782 bp, 3 predicted proteins | sample 12_EM_MG_FD_207224 | JGI IMG/M metagenome (GOLD analysis project Ga0307510, IMG submission 207224) | Populus trichocarpa ectomycorrhiza microbial communities from riparian zone in the Pacific Northwest, United States - 12_EM | ecosystem: Host-associated > Plants > Roots > Unclassified | place... | reverse complement strand
AAAATGGGAAAAAATAAAAACAAAAAAAAACAAAAAAAAAACAAAAAGAAGAAGACAAAAAAAATGGGAAAAAAAAACAAAAAAAAAAGGAGAGGACTGCTCAGCGTTTCACTGTGGACTTGCACAGTGAAACACTAAGCAGTTTTAGTTTTTTCTTAAAAAGAAAAGAAAAAAAATCGAGTTAACTCGTCAAATCAGGTTAACCCGTCAAACCCGGGATCCGTGTTATGAAAATTTGGTAACTAAATAAAAAATTAACATTAACAAACTAAATTAAACAAAAAAATTCATTAAAAGAAAAATACACAAAGAAAAAAGCAAAAAAAAAACCCATAAAGACAATAGAAAACCAAAAATAAAAAAAAATGGAAAAAAAATAAAAAGAAAAAAAAAGAAAAAAAGAAGAAAAAGAAGAAGACAAAAAAAAAAAGGGAAAAAATAAAAACAGAAAAAAAAATGGGAAAAAATAAAAAAAAAAACAAAAAAAAGAAGGACTGCTCAGCGTTTCACTGTGGACTTGCACAGTGAAACACTAATCAGTTTTAGTTTTTTCTTAATTAGTCAAGTAGAAGTATATTATTTACCATGACAAATGTTATCGATAACAATACTCGATGATGATGATGATGATGAATAAATATCAAGAAATTTTTTGATAAAACTAATTTATTAGATTAATTTTTTTTATTAACGTGAGTGTTCGGGTCAGCTTACACGCACCTTGACTAATCTCACAGCCCCTGAAGTTAACGACCATGTAAGCCTCTAGTAGTCATCATATTAGGAACTACAGGGTTCGAAACTCAGACTACAAGAGGAGCAAACTTCTTAGTATCAAATTTTTATTACTAGACCACCTATTAAATAGTTATCAAATTTTTATACTATAGAATTAGAATAGACTTGATCATAAAGTATGTGATTCACCCTATGCTTTTTTCATGAATTTTTATTACCTAATAATATATCATATAATTTTTTTCACGAATTCACCCTCTGCTTTTTTTTATATATATAATTCTATCCTGTTATCTTTTTAAAGATGCGGTCCCTATTTGCTCAAATTATAAAAAACTCTAAAAAGATCAGTGTTTTATAAGGAAATTTATTGTGGACGTACACGATGTAATTATTACTTTGCTATTCTCTGCACAAAGTTTTTGCCTTACTACCGAAGGTAAAATGATATTTTTTCGGGAGTTCAAAAGTCATTTTCAAATTGATTGGAAATAATTTAGTAGTTTATATTTTTTTATATAATTAAACTACATAAATATCCTTAAAAGTAAATACAAAAATGAAAGGCTAAGAGAGATATTTTAGTATTTTTTTAATAAATCTTTTTTTATTGTTATGCTCTATTTGGATTAGGAAAAAATTACTATTTTCATAAATAAATAATAAAAAAAAGTGCATGCGTCAGCGAGTATATGTCACCCCTGCCATTCCAGGCATTGTACATCAACCAGAATTTCTCAATTGTCGTGTCGTCTAAAATATCAAGTGAAGGCGAAGCTGCTGGGGTGGCGCATGTTGTTCAAACTTCAAATCACGATAAATCGGTGCTGGTTGAGTTATTTCTCCTCCCTTTATTTTCTCTCAATTCTCCTTGAAATTCACGCCAAGTTAATAAAAAATCAGAGTTGTCTTTCCATTTATTTTATTTTTTAATTATACTTTTTTTTTTTATGATTAAGAATTTTGTTTAATATTTAATGTTTTTTTACAAAGTCATCTCAGTTTTATAACTAGAATTACTGATTTTAAAGATTAGCCTGATTTGATTTTAGTTATTTTTAAAACTTTTTTTAATTTTATCTTTTGACATTAAACTGTTGGGTTTTAAGCTTTTTTTTTTTCTTTCTAAGCTGTTATTCCAGATCACTAGTTAGTTAAGTTAACTCAAGTTACTTTGAATTTATTATTTTTTTAATTTTATCTTTTAATAATTCTTGAAATTTCTTATTTTTTATGCTTTTCATTTTTGCTTTTCATTTTTATAATGTTATTCGGGGTTGGAGGTTCTAGGGCAACTCAATTTTTTTATCAATATTTTTTTATTTATTTAATTTTGATTTTTTTCTATATCAATTTTTTTAAAAAAATTATTTTCTCATTCTAATTAATAAAGTAAACCCAATTTGAGTAGAGTTTTTTTTTCTTCTAAATTTCTCTTTTTTAAAATTTTATCTTTTAAAATTAATTTTATTGTGACTTAAGCTTCCTATTTTTTTTTTTTTGAAGTTATCCCGTGTTACAGGTTAATTAAATTATTCATTGAAATTTTCTTCGTCTAAATATCTGTTTAGATCTTTTTTATTTTATGTTTGAAAAATTGACCTGCCCGACACTACCGGAAAATAATCAAGTGAGTACATAAATCATAACTACAACCACCATGCTTATATTTGTAATTTCTTAGATTTGCATCAAATCCGAACCGTTCATTCAATCAAAATAAGCTGCTCAAATCTTGGATATTTACAAGCCGTTAGATTTGTTGAAAAATCCAAGGAAAATATGCATGACCAGCTTCCTTCAAATACTCGCGTACAGCCGCGTACTCCTCAATTGCCCTGACACCTGCTTTACACGCAAGAAATGGTGGAAAAAACAGCCAAAAGCCGGTAGCTATCACAAATCCAATGGTCAATATAGTTTGCATCGGCCTGGGAAACTGCCACCTGCCGTTAACAGCCCTTTTCAAAACAATCTCGACCGGTAAACACACTCCATGTAGCAAAAAGAACCAAGTGATCTCCCACGTGGGCTTCCCGCGTCCTAGGTAGTAGAAAATGAGCTCATGCATGAGCGCAGACACTAGAAAGGTACCCAAAATTGCTATGCCCTGGGCCCACCTGCGACCAATGAAGTTCTTACACGTGTAGAGGATGGGATCGTACGCAATCGGGCGTAGGATGCTTGTTACCATGAGGTTCCATCTTCTCCCCCAAAAGTCTTGAAGTGAAGTCGAGAGATAAGGGTCATTGAATTGTGGCTCTAGCTCAAGCCCTGAAAGGGTTCGAACCACCGATGCCAACATGGCTAGGAATGTTTCAAGAAAAAAATATATGTGGAGACAATACAAGAGCCACATGATTTTTGGATGGATATAATCACTATAGTCATATGTAGCCACCAACATTGCCAAAAGAAGACCTTTGGTTGCATAATTTAGGAATGATTTATGAGGGCCCTTTCTAGAGATTAATTTTTGCCTATCTTGGCCATTTAGAAGTGATTTTTGAGCTTGGTTTTCATGGCTATGGCCATTTAGATTCGGTTTTTGAGGTGGGATTTGTAGGATTTTGATGGGAAAACAAGCAACAGAAACAAAACGACCAAAAGAGATTTTTGGGTCTAAACACAAAGGGCCTTTGCCAAACGCAAAAAGCAAGAGCTTGAAATTCGCAAGCCAAGCAACGAAGAAAGCTGTCATGCCTCCAAAATGAATAGAGGTGAGTTCTAGAGGAAGAACAAGAAATAGACAAACAATTGGTAGCACACAGAGAAGTCTTGTAAAACCTCTTGGGATCATCTTTCCCATGATATAGCAGTAAGTTAGAGATGCAAAGATTGAGAGCCATACCTTCATCATGTTGTACATCTCCCCATCTTCCATTTCTTTGTTTCTTCCCTTCCCTTTGATTTTTGCTCTCTTGTGCTATGTACAAGAAGAGAAGGAGAGGCCAGGAGAGAAGGAGAGGCCAAACCTTTTTGAACCGACCCTTTAGATGAATAAATATCTAACTGGGTACAGAAAACGTGGAAGGCATAAGGGTGTAAAACGGTTGATCCACGTTTGTCTACAGGGAAGCGTTTACATTTACATGAAAAAGGCGACTCTTGGAAGAAAGAATATAGTGGTTTCCACTAGTTTTTGGGAGGCACACTGTTTTCTTCTCGGTTTCTTCGCTTGAAAACCAACTGCTGGATGCCAGATGCGGTGCTCCACTCAGTTTTGAAAAGGCAAAAAGGAGAGGAGTCTTTTAAGGTGAAAAGAAGAGACGGACACGACGATTCATGTGCAGAGTGGAGATTGTCTATGTGCGACAAAGATCACAAATTAGCATTTTTATACTCTCTCCTATCTAAGTCATTAATGGCCATGATTGTGCACCGACAATAGTCTTTTTCATAATTAATTAAGAATTACTATTCCAGTAGAAACTAGGAGAGGTATTTCGTTTCACTGTGATTTTTTTTTCTAGAATCTTCAATTTGGTTCTTTGAACTTTTTTTTCATTTTATAATTAAGTTTTTTTAAACCTAAATTAGTATCCAATTATTTTTGTTAGAGAGAGAATTGAGTTGAAAGATAAATTAATTAAGAATTATTAGTTAATTAAGTATTATTATTCCAGTAAAAACTAGAAGAGGTGTTTAGTGATTTTTTTTTTAGAATCTTCAATTTAGTTCTCTGAACTTTTTTTTATTTTATAGTTAAGTTTTTTTAAACCTAAATTAGTATTTAATTATTTTTTTAGAGAGAAAATTGAGTTGAAAGATAAAAAAACTAAAATATATATACAAAACATAGGTGGCACAATTTAGAGATTTGTTTAATAAGTTCATTATCTGTTTTAACTATTATATAATTAGTTTTTTTAATTTTTTTAAAAAATTAATTTTGATACTAAAATTTATTTTCCTTTTTATTTTTAATTTTTTTTTAGTATTTTTATACTCTTTCCTATCTAATTTATTAACGGTTATAATTGGACACTGACAATAACCTATTTCAGAATTAATTAAGAATTATTATTACAATAAAAATTAAAAGAGGTATTTCGTTTTATTGATTTTTTTTTAGAATTTTTAATTTGGTTCTTTTAAATTTTTTTCGCCATAATTTTTTTTTATATGATGACACTGATACCATATTGATCACTGCCACTGTAAAATTCATAGCTGACATACAAACTGAATTGAGCCAGTGGTAATGGGCTGTTTAGGCCCAATCGTGAATCCTTTTCTAGGTTGTTGCTGTAAATGACAACTTTGGCTACCAAATGATCGATTTTGTATTAAAAAATTCTATTTGATAAGATAACTTCAAATTAGATGTTTTTTTTACTTTAAAAACACTTAAAAATAAATTTGATTTTGAGAAATTTTTTTATTTCAGATTAATTTGGGTTTTGAGACTTTTTTTTTATGTGTTTTTGGCGGTCATAAATTAATTTAACAAGATTTACAGGGTATTTTTCTAAATATTTTGGATCAAAATAGATCTTTCAAGTGAAAAAAATTAGAATCTTGTAGCCACAATATGAGTTTTCAAAACGGAGTGTCGTCTATTTTTTTTTTCAAAGAATTGAAATGAGTTTTTCAAAGAATTGGAATGATTGAATTGTTGTTCGCCTCATTAACTTAAAAAACAATTAAAGCATGTATGTGTAGGCCCTTTTTTGATGAGTCAAGGCAATAGGTTTGGCTTACCAGGCCCGGTTATGCCTCACTTTATATATATATATATATATATATATAATTTATTTTTAAAAATAAAAACACATTTATTTATTTTTATAATATTTTTAATATGAGTAGTCTTGCATAGTAATTTTTTATTTTATTCAATAAATTTTATATGTATGTCGATTTATATTACAAATTGATTTTAATAAACAAATTCATTAAACACAACTTGATAAATGACTCGTGTTGTGATATTAAATATTTTGATCTATATTTTTTTTTTAATTTTTCAGATTATATTTTTATTTATTGTTGATGGCTTTTTTAAAAAAAATTTATTTACATGGTGGTAGTGTATTGTTTTTTTTTTTTTTCATTTTGATCCTTATTTTTTTAATTTTTTTTATTAATGTTTTTATTCTTTCCAATTTAACTTTGAATTGAAAATTTATTATTGCGCTTTAATTTTTTTTTTAATTTTAACTTTTATTTTTTTAATTGTTATTTTTTGTTTTGGATTTTTTTCCTCTGGGATAAAGTTTTTTCCCCATGTTGTCGTAATATACATATATCCTGGTTTGATATTATTACCTTTTTTTACTTATGTAATTCAAATAAAACCAGTTTATTTAGTTCGACAGAACTATAAGATGAGTTATTAGATTTATTTTTTAAACATACTAAATATTTTATTGTAAAAATTGTGCGGACCCACAGCATAAAATAGGCACCACTCTAGTTTTGTTCTAATAAAACTTCTGACCACAGTTCCAGCTCCATCCGTTAGATGTTTTGGATTTTATAACTACGCTTTCAACAGTTAATATTAGATCTTTCACTAACATAACTCAATTTATTTTTCATCGGGAGAAGTAAAACATTTTAGATTATAATATAAAACGGAGGTAGTTTCTCATGAATAATAAATTTTTGGTGTGCAAAAATAAGGCTAAGAATATTCTAAATTAACCATTACAATAAGAAAATTTTTTAAAAAAAATCAATAATTGTCTATTAAAAGAGGAAATAGCATGATTAAGATTTTCTTATAGGCACCCTATGAAGAATTACTTCGTGGGAATTTCTTTTGGAAAAAAAAAAACATAAAACATAAGAAAAGGTCGGCCAGTTTTGTTTGTGTTGATTCATGATTAAGGAAATTATCAGGCTGTTGTCACAAAGTCATAGTGGGAAAGGAGGAAAATGTAAAAGTTTCTATTTCACAAGGAAAAAAAATTCAATAATTATAAGTTTCAGTACTCTCGTATCACTAAAAATTTATATGATTATTAATTTTAGAGTTTGTAGAATTAGTCAAGTTGCATACAAGTTAGCTCGAACACCCATATTAATAATAAAAAAAAATAAAAAATAAAATACATGCATTTATTTATAGATTGGTTTGTCTTTATTAATTGAGTGCCCTCATAAATAGTCGACCCATCAAAGGAAACACGTTTGTATTCCACATGATATGATTTTACTTTGGAACCACAGCTTGCTCGAGTGGTTCATCTATCTTTATTTTTTAGTGGAAGACATCAGCTCTCGGTCTAAATTTAGTCGTTGTCTTTTGTCGTAGTTGTAAAACCTGAAATTAATTCGTTCAAATCATGGACAGCTCCCTTTCTTGATAAATTAAGAGATAATTTTATTGTAGACTATTGAGAGTACAAGAGGGGAGGCATTTGGGACCAACCATGAACTCATCCTAGACAAAAAAGAAAGAGAAAAAAAAGGAAGATTGACCAAAACCAAATCTAATAGGGTTGACGCATAGCACTAGCATCATCACCCAAAAGAACCAAGACAAGAGGTAACATACGTACGTAAGTGCAGAATCAACCTCAGATTTTAACATGGCGTGCAAGTTCTTCAAGCCTTGTTTCCTGACAAAACACCAACCAAGGTTTCAAATGCCACATATGAAGATCCACCCTCCAACAGTGCTTTCCTGCCAGTTTCACTCATTGCTTTAACCTTGCTTTTCACGTCACTAGCACCTTCAATCACATCCTTCACTGCTTTTGCTACTTGGTCTGCCTTCACAACCTCACCGCCATCCTTCCTGTAATCCATTTTCATTTCAATTGCCACTCCTGCGTCCTTTACCAACTGGAATGCATTGATTTGTTGCTCACCATACAAGGGCCATGTTACAACAGGCACACCATACCAAGTACTCTCCAAAATTGAGTTCCATCCACAATGCGACACAAACGCACCTGTGGCTTTATGGGCTAAGACTTCAACTTGAGGAGCCCACCCACAAATAAACCCTACATTTTTTGTCCTGCCCAGAAACCCTTCGGGCAAAAGCTCACTAAAATCATTAACTTCACCGGGGTTCAAAGATTCTTGAGAAGGTGGTCTCCTAATAGACCACAAGAACCTTTGGCCACTTTGCTCAAGCCCAAGTGCAATCTCTTTCAATTGAGGCACACCGAAGCTCCCTTGACTTCCAAAGCACAGAAACACCACTGATTTCTGTGGCTGAGCGTCGAGCCAGTTCATGATCTCTTCACGTTGGTTCCCATCAGCTACTGGACTGTTGCCCTTGTGATCAACCACTGGCCCCACAGTGTAAACATGGGGTACACCTGCCTCGCCATTAAGATAGTTAACAGCGTGGGATTCTAGCTCTGCAAATGTATTGACAATGATACCCTTTGCCTCCTTGAATTTCCTAGCATGGCTTACGAAAGTTGAATACCCACCATCATGGAACAACAAACTTGGCAACACCCTGGAGGGAACTGGGTTGATGTAACTAGGGATAATAGAGTCAGGATCGGTTGGTTTGTAGGTGACTCCTCCCTTGTCAAATCTATCAGGGAGGTAAAGCATGGAACCAAGAAAAGCAGCACCAGAAGCAAAGAAAATATAAGAAGGGACACCAAGGTCTTTGGCAACATCAACAAAGGCAGTACAAAACAAATCAAGAACCAAACCAGCAAGTTTAACTGACTTGTTGGACAAAACATGGTTGACAATCATATCCTTAACATGGTTCTTATGATCAGCGATGAAAACTGACACAAAATGTTCAGGACAAGCAAGAACATCTTCTAGGGGTGGTGGGGTTACAGAAGGCAGACCAAGAAATTGAAATTCTGGGTGAGCTGCATTAAGTTTCTCAACATAGGTTGTAACATCATGTGCAAATGGTGGGGACATAAGAAGCATTGTGATGGAGAAACTGTCATCTCTTTCAAGCAAACGTTTTGCAAACTCCATGACTGATACAAGATGACCAATTCCTGGTGCTGGGACGAAGACCAGTGCATTCTTGGGTGTGGTGGTTTGAGCGGGTGCCATTTTTGGCGGATATGGAAGGTTTTTGGCTTCTGTGTGATTTCTTTTTTTTGGATAAATAATATGGGACTGGGTTATGGGGCACTATATATAGTCGGAATTCAATGCTCTTTTACTCTGAAAATTGGTTGAGAATAAATATAGTGGAATCTTCAACAACTGAGTGCTGCCATGCGTTGACGATTAGGTGAGGAAAAAATAGGGTCCCTGAGAGATTTGTTTATTAATTTATTTTACAATAATTATGGTAAGGACTATACATATAATAATTGTTTTTTGAAAATGCAACAGTAATTGATATTTAACCAGGGAGAAGCTAAAAGGTGTTGTCCCCACTTCATGTTTTTTTTCGCATTGATTAGAGGGAGAATCAATATATTTCCTTAAAAAAAAAACAGAGAGAGATGATGATCGAAATCTCTTTTTTTTTGGGTTTGATTAATTTGGTTGCACGATGAGTCTGCCTAGCAAGCCACAACATAATAATTCTTAAATACGAGAGAATAAAATTTAAAATATTTTATGAACTAAATTATTTTTTTATTGTTTCATGCTTCGAGATAAAAAAAAGAACTAAAAAGAAAAAAAAAAAAAAAAAAAGAGCAAGAGAATCTAGCCCTTACCAAAACCCAGGCCAACAACCCAAGAGGTGTCGTTTAGCCGGGTTATTACCCATCAAATATAAAACGACAACTTGGTAGTGGTTGCCTCACTTACCATATCAATATTCTCGTAAAGGCAAAAGATTTGTTAGAACTTTTATTTATGCGTTTATTCTGCTAAAAAAATAATAAATTATGATTTAATTCTCTCTCTCTCTCTCTCTCTCTCTCTCTCTCTCATGTTTGACCTCCTTTAATCTTAGAATTTGATTAATCAAATTATGTTAGAATTACCTTTAAAAAACATCAATTTACTATTGTATAAATTATTCATCAACTCCTGCTCATTGTTAAAAACTCGGCCAAATCTACTCATAATTAATTTTTTTTAGATTTCAGTAATGATTTAGACAAATTAATTCAAAATAATATTATTTAAAAACAATTAAGAAGTTAAAATAATATTATTTTTTATTCTTTTAAATCAAACCTTGTTTGATCTTAATTTCAACTGGTACCACTCGTCAAATAAATTAAATTTAATGGAGTACATTTCAGATTAGCAAATTAAATTATTAGCACTATTTCTCATTGTTATTAACAAAATGTTTTAGATTAAAAAAAGAACTTTTAAAACTTTGAAGCGTGCATGTCTTGCAATCCTAAAGACAGTAGTTTTTATTGTGTTTATAGAAATTGAAAAAGTAAGAATTAAACGAGGGTGATAAATGTTGTTGGACTAAATGAGTGAAAAAAAAGATATATTAAAGTTGATGAATAATACCCTAAGAATTAAGCTATTGTGCAAACAAATACATGCAGTTTAAATTGTTTTAACAAATCCATTAAAAAAAGTACCTAAATGAACAAATTGTGAGAATATAAATCTTTAAATAGAAAAATAAAGGAAAGACTCTCAAGTAAAAAGGATTTAGAAAAACGAAGAACTTCTTTCAACCCCATATTTTCCTAAGAAATCATAGTCAATTGATCATTAATTAGAATTAAATCGTTGAAAAACAAAATTAAAGGACTAAAATGAATTTGTAAAAATGCACAGGTGCCATCCATAATAATTTATACGGGCGTAAACAATACCTGTCTTTACAATAAAAATAAAACCCACGCGTTTTAAGTATGTCGAGTCACTTCTTCAATCCTTGTTTACTAGCCATCGACTAATCAGGTATCCGAAAGCAGTATGTGAAGATCCACCCTCTAACAGAGATTGCCTAGCCTTTTTACTCACTTCTCTAACCTTGTTTTTCACTTCACTAGCGTTTTCTATCAAGCTTTTCACTGCTTCCTACCTCATTTTCCTCCATAAGGTTACTTTATCCCAAATCATATTTTTAAAAAGTAATTTGAAGTCGAAATCTGTTTTTAAAGGTCCGAAGTTAGGGTGATAATTCAATAATAAATAGGTGGGGCTTATATTTATACCCAATATCTTTAAACTTGACAGAATACCGGGTTAAAATAACATCTCTCTTCTAGACCCAATGCCTTTCGATGTAGTTAAGAGTAGAGTTTCAATGTGCATGAGTCTAGCAAGCCACCAGACCTAATATTATTGAGTTCAGTTAAGCGATTAGCCTAAGTAGACACGGATCTGATGAGATGTCAGACTCAATATCCTTGGGTTAGGCTACGCGCTGAGCCCAATCATATATAAGTCTGGCGAGCTACCAGACTTAATATCCTTAGATTCAGCTATACATTAAGTCCAAGCAAACATGAGTCTGACAAGCTGTCAGACTCAATACATTGAGTTCAGTTACGCGTTAAGCCCAAGCGAACATGGATCTGACAAGTTGTCAGGCCTAATGCCAATGGACTTAGCTACGTGGAGAGCTTAAGTAGACATGAGTCTGGCGATCATTATAGGTCCTATGTTGGGCCATAAGACTTTAATTATTTATTTATTCTTATGATTTTTAACATAAAATATTAATGTCAATGATATTCATCTATTTACATCTCTAGATGTATAAAAGTCTTCTAAGAGTCTACCATATTTCCTTCACCATTAATATTGGCTAAGGGATATTTTATCATTTATTAATGTGTGTAAATGTTATTTATCCCCTGTTAATGTTATTAGGAGTAAAAATAACAAGGTTCGAGATTTATAAATGCCTCATGAATCATTCAGGTACAAAGTTCTAATCTTTATTCTCTACAAAAATATTTTCTTAATTTCAAAGCATTCATTACATCAAAACTAATAATAAACACTATTGTTTTTAAAAATAAATGCTCTTTCACTCATCTATGGTGATCATTTATTTAAAGATTACTTACTTTATCATCTTTAGTTCCCTAAATCTCAACTGCTTTGCAAGCAAGTTTGATAAACCATGGAGAATAAATTATCTTGCTAGAATTTGTAATTAACTTATAATTCAATTGCTAAAAACCATATTTCTAATCACTGTGAATTTTAT
>Ga0307510_10009163_pt1 | contig 11782 bp, 7 predicted proteins | sample 12_EM_MG_FD_207224 | JGI IMG/M metagenome (GOLD analysis project Ga0307510, IMG submission 207224) | Populus trichocarpa ectomycorrhiza microbial communities from riparian zone in the Pacific Northwest, United States - 12_EM | ecosystem: Host-associated > Plants > Roots > Unclassified | place... | reverse complement strand
AATTGTTTCTTATTTTAAATTAGTATTTTTAAATAATTTTAATATGATATAATAAATAAAAAAATTATTTTAATATATTTTTATTAAAGCAACTTCAATAAAAGATACTATCTAAACAAAAATTGATAATATAATTTTTTTGTACATCATAAATATAGTTTTTTTTATTTATGTATATTTTAATGGTGAAAAACCTTTTAAAAGAACCAATTGTATTTTAATATATTTAATACACAACTATTTTAATAATTAATTTAAAGAATTTTTAATTAATAAAATTTAAAAAAAAATCAATTAAAGAAAATTACTAACCTCAACATGAATTCGGAAAAAATATAATAGAATAATTTTATAAAAAAAATAAATTAATAATACAATTAAAAAAAAAAAAACTAGTGAAAAGAAATTGCAGTATTTAATATTTTTTCGGCTGAGTGCTAGATATTTAAGAACTTGGATTGTACAGCACCAAACAGGCCTACCTACGAGTCTACTCTACTAGATTGCAGACTCTGTTACGAAGAGCATAGCTACCTACTTGTAGATGTCTAACATGGATATAAAGTACTGAGTAGGGATCGCTGCTATAGCCAATGTTGATTTCTCCCTGGGCTATCTTTATATAGTACTTCTTTTTATTTTAAGTTCCCGCTGGAATCTATTTATCTATTTTAAATATTTATTTTTTATTATAAAAGTATTTTTAAAAAAATTAAAATTTTTATTTTTTATTTATTTCAAATTAACATTTCTTAATGTTTTTAAATTATTTTAATATGCTTATATTAAAAATAATTTAAAAAATAAAAATATATATTATTTTAATATATTTTTTTAAAAAAAATATTTTAAAAAATAAATTTTATCACACTTACAAACAATTTATACCCTTACATATGACGAGTGATTGAATATATTAAGCAAGTATAAAAAAGAAATTTATATTTATATTGATGAGAAATAATTAAGAATTAAATACTTTCATGTTAAAAAAATAAATCATGTTGCACGAGTAATTAGGTTTTTTTTTTTAAAAAAAAGGATGTTTTAGATAGTTATACACTTTTTTAAAATATAATAAATAATAATCCCTTAAAAATGACAATATATTTGCCAAAAATAATATAACGTCACACAATATCTTAGCAATTAAAATTTTATTTCTTTTTTTATATTTTTGTGTGCTCTTTGTTTATGATTTTTATTATTATTTTCGATCATGTATGTATGCTCGTTAAATAATTTACATGATTCTAAAAAATACACATCTCTTCAACAATTACATATTTGAGTTATTTGAGTAGAAATTCATTGTTTTATGTTTTTATATGCTTTTTATTTATGATATTCTTAAACCTTTTCATGAGATTCTATCCTCCCTTTTATTTTTTTCGACTTCTTTCTCTGAACCGCCTCTTGATTTTCAATTAACCGGTGACTGTGCTCATTAATTTTTAGCTGGGCTGGTAATAGTATGCGCACTGATCACACACCGTTTAGCTGGAATCGTATCTAAGCCATAAATATCCATAAGCCAGTGAGGATAGAGGTTGTCAGCAGCATGAGTTAATTTCTCGATGGACGGGAATCGGCATTTGAGCCACCTACAAGCATGAATTGACAACTGAATTTGAGCACAGAAGCACAACACAGGCGTAGAGAGAGAGAGGGATGGAGGGAGATCAGTCGGGAGGGTGTGTCACAATTACAGAGGAGTGATCACTCGTTAGGCATGCAGGCTAATGGCAAGTAATCCAAGCAGAACGCATTGAAAAACAAACCAGATACACATTATACATTTGAAGTCCAATAATCGCAGGGTGCAGTGACCTTCTGTCCCTTGGGAGGAGCAGTCATGTTTGAAAGTTGTGGTCTGGATCATGATGATGATCCTCTGCTGTACTGTTTCATACAGTATATACATTTAAAACAGTCGTGTGATTGTTTTCACGGTTGGAAATTTGTTGCTGTAGAACATTATGTAGATTATTGTTAATAGATGTTTTCTTAGCATCATGGAGTTATAATTTAACTTTTTTTATTTATTATATTCTTACATATATATATATAGATTTTACATTTATAATCTGTAAATTTTTTTATTTTATTTTATTTTAAAAGGTTACTGTGTATCTTTTATCTAGAATTACAGTTTATGTTCTAAAATTATAATTCATGCAATATATGTGAATCTCTTTAAATTGTTGCATGTATATATTAATTAACTAGGCTATTTATAAGACATGTTTATGTTTTGTTTAGTTTATACGTGTTATTGTTTAAGCTTATTATTTTGCCATAATACATATTCATCTTGGATGAAAATAAACAAGGGTATTTATTTTTTTATTTTACATAATTTAAATAACTTTGTTTATTAGGTTGCTTCATTGCAAGTTTTATTTTTTCTATTACTTCTTTAATGTTAAGCTAGGATATTGATTTATAACTACTATTAGCTATTTTTTTATAATTTATATAATTTGAGAATTGCTTTTTCTAATGATAACAACATAAAATATTAATTTATGTCTTTACCTTGAACTTTGTTAAGTTCTTGTAGGAAAAAAATATTAAAATTGACCAGTAATAATTTTGATTTAATTAACATGAGAGCTTTGAGGCATATTGAATCATAGTGATTTTGTGAGTAAAATACTACATTTAAGGTATATCAAACAATACACAATATGAAGTATATGATTTAATAAATAGTGCATCTGCACATTAGAAAGCTATGCACAAATAGTTCAAGGTTAAAATTGTCGTTAAGAAAAGGTTTGTAGTCATAAAATTTATAAATTTAAGAATAACATCAAAGTTATCTAGTTGGACCTATTCATATAGACAACATTGTTCACTTGTATATTACTATTTACAAATACAAAAAAAAACAGAGCAATGAATAAATACGATATAAAAAGCTTTGTCTAATAGATTGAGTTTTAAGCGATACTGTTTGTGATCCTTCTAGTCTTTTATGAGAATTTACTTTGTGGAAGTCATATTCACACGATTTTTTTTTTAATATAATGATGGGTCAACTATGTTATGGAAATTCTCTGAACAAATATGTATCACTAAATCCATGATAGAATTCAAGGTTTATAAATCCTGTTAAAGCATTAGAGAAAATCAAATGGATTTTAAATTTCTCATAGGATATTTTATATTGGCCAAAACCAATATCAGCTATTTGTGTTGATTGCAATAACCAATAAACAATTAGAAAATGACATAAAGTGGCATGTATAATTACGAGTCTAGATATACATGTCGTTGATACAACATCATTAAACATTTGTTCTCAAATAGAATTACTTCCATTGACTTTTATAAAAGCCAGGGAAAAATATATGGGATCTATATCCAGAGATTCGCTAAGAGAGCTTATGTATAATTCATCGAGGGAAAATGTAAAAAAGTGTGATGATGACAACCATACCTAATTGACTAATGATCTCGAGATCTAGGTTTAAATGGAAAACCAAGTCATATAATATTTTTGACAACATTGAAAAAAATATTATTTCATACTTATTCTTATGATGAAATAAGTATTATTTGCAACATGATAAATAGTGAACCGAGTTACAAATGGTTCTCATATCTTAGTACACCAAGTGGAGTATAACATAATACTTTTAATGAAAGATCACCTACATGAGTGAAAAATATGATTGTTCACTTGAAAATTTGGGCAAATACTAAGTTCTCAAAGGCACTTATGAAAGAAATAGTTATACAAGGCCAAAATAAACACCACTGTAAAAATCAAAATAAATATCCAAGTAGAGAGCTATGTGAATACTATTATCTTTGTTTACATAAAAAAAAAAAGTTTAGGATATCACATTCACTATTTAGCCGAGTAAATTCGATAGTATTTCACCATGCAAGATTCAAAACCAAAAGCTACATATTATAATGTAGTAACATACCAAATCAATATCTCTCAACAAATCTCCGAGTCATTTTTAAATTGGTGGAACAATTTTCATTTACATGGGAGATTGTTGAAAATTTATTATAATTAAACAAATTATAGGTGAATGAGAAATTAAAATAAAAGGACATTTGATTGTCTTACTCAAAGAACCCTTGTTTTTTATAGATTTAATTATTGATCAATGCGGCTAATTAAAGATTGTCAATAATGAAAATTAATTATTTAACATTCTAACTTCCAAAATTTATTATAAAAAATTAGGTGAATGAAGAGTTTCATTCAAAAACTTTTTAGATTTTTACACACTTTCCTCTACCCCATGTTTTAATATTTCATTCTCATTTTATGCTTTGATTTTCCTCTCAAATCTAAAGCATATCTTTATATTGTTAAGAGATATCTGAGTTTTATATTATTTGATTTAGAGATCTTGGTTTAAAAATACATTATCAAAACTAACATGGTGTTATTAGAATCTTGAAAGAAATATTCTATATATCCTATTTGCATAATTGAGAAGCAGTAATACTTAAGAATAAATAATTCATCATTAACAATAATAAAATCAAGATTCATTACTTCAAAATGCATTAACAAGAAAATACCTTTCTTATTTTAATTCAAACATGGTTAATCTAAACATGTTTATTTTGAGTTTATAAATTTAAACATGGATAAATTATAATTGTTTTTTTAAAAAAAATCTTTTATTTAGCTTGTATTTATAACAATAAACAACCAATTTATACTAATTATTTTTAAATTACAATCCATTACGAGAAACTAAATATATTTGCATACTATTCTAATATATTTACTAATTTTGATCTAAAGTCACAAGCCCATAAACCTGTATCTCCAACGCTGCCTGCTGCGCCGCCCTATATTAGTTTCTTCCTCTACGGCCTGTGGCCTATATTTCTACACTCTTCTTCTTTTAAGCCATCTCCATCGTGGCCTGTGTTTCTTACTCAATGCACCTAACCCAGCTACCCTCTCTCTCTCTCTCTCTCTCTCTCTCTCTCTCTCTTAGCTGTCCACACCCTGCTTCTTTAATTCAATGTTCAACGAGGAGGGTCTGTGTCCTCATCATAACGAACCTCTTCATATAACCCCTTCGCATCGGCTTCAGGTCCTCCCTCTGTATTCATGTCACACTCCCTTCAGATAACTCTAGGGTTTCTTTCCTTCCTCTGATCTCCTAGTTCGATTTCTGCTTTCCATCCATGAAATAACAAAATGATTTCTACTTACCGCATCATATTTATCTCCCATTTCTTATTTTCTTCGATGTTTTCGTAAGTGATTGTCTCCTAACCCCAGCTGCTTCATCTATACGTTTTTCCTTGTTTGCACGCACAAGATGCGCATTATTTTCCCGTTCTTAGTGTTTTTTGGGTATTTTGTTTATTATTTTTTTTCATTTGCGGAACCAGAAACTGCTGTTCCGCGTCCTGATTTCATCTATGAACTGAAGAACTTTCCAATCCAACCTTTTCCCTCTTCTTGATTTTTCTATAGGAATAAAATAATTTGGAAACATGTTCCTCCCTGTTAAGACTTGATAAAGTAGAATTTTTGCAATCTTCTGATCATAGTTTCGAAGCGGTATCTCCATTCTATACAGGGGCATGCTTAGAACTACTTTCCTGTACTTACACCATGATGATCCATCTGCTCCGAGACGAAGCATCTTCTTGCTCATCAGAAAAAGATGTAGCATACACTTCACAGCTTTCGTTTTTCATTATAGCAAGAACAAAACCTTGCAGGGAGTTGACCTGATCTGTTTTTGTATGGTCAAAGAAGTTCACTAGGGAAAAAGTGAAGCTGCCAGCATGATCTATCTTTGGTTAGAGAAAGAAAGGACTAACCCTAGCTAGGTCATGCTGTGACAGCCTCACTCCTTCCTATTTGGGGACCCATGATAGATTCCAGACGTTTCCTTCAAATCTAGAAAGAAGGTATAAGAAATCACTGTAAGTATATGCTTTTCCATTAGTTTTTGTGTATGCTTTTCCCTCCCTTTGTGCTTGTGTGTCCGGCATGCGTTTGCTTACCTTTCCCTTTTCCAATTGCTTTTGTTTTTTGATTTTTTTGCTTTTTTCTTGCACTCTCCACTTAATAGATAGATGAAAAAGAAAATAAAGTCAAATACCATTCCTCATGTTTTGTTCTTTGCAATAAAAAATACTACTTGCATGAATGTGATGAGATCCCTCATGAACTCGTCTTGGTCCCCAACTATATAGCTCAAAGTTCTTGGCTCTCTATGCCAAGTTTTTCTTCTTCTTTTTGGTTATAACCTGCTAAAGAAACTTGGTTAATTCATCGACTTTTTGTTCATATAAAAATGTGGACAAAGATCATTATTACATGTAGACGGAGATCTCAATTTTTGTTTCGTTTCATGAAATTTAGGTCCTTCCTACATCAATTAAAGTAATTAAATTTTAGTAAGTCAAAAGTTTTATATATGAACAACTTCAGTGTCGGTCACGCTTCAGTATATACCGAGCATGTGACTACCTGAAACAGTATTCGCAATGCAACGTCCAATCTAAGGTCCAAGCCAAACACTAAATATGTTGTTATGTCGGCCACTTGTTCACTAATCATCTTCTTAACAATTTTCTACAGACCACAGGCCGTGATGTGATCCAAGGAGAGCCGACCAGTTCAATGGATTGAGAGTATGTTAGGTTGGGAGGAGAAATAATTTGCTCTTCTTTTAGGGCATTGGTGGACTCGGTTTTCTGCGTGACACGTCCACTTTTTGGACTTGAAATTATTTAGGGGTCGATGGATACAATGTCTCTGGGCTAAAGAATAGAAAGATATCTTGATGTTCATTATATGTGGCGTTTTCAATGAGATTATTGATTAATTAGTACCATGTAATTATGAAGGGTTGTAAGAAGTCAAAGATACCTTTACCTGTTGAAGAACCAACGTGGTCACCAGCCATAAGCAATTATCTAAAATAGGAGAAGGGTCTTGTGCCCAAATGTGTTAGTGGTGAACAAATAAGAATGGAATAGGACTCTCTGTGATTCTCATCAGCAGCAGATAAATTAATCCCGAAACTGACAATTTATATAAAATAAGTGACTTTCATTAAAATTGTCTCAAATGGAAAGGACGAATCGTATATTGTAGGGAGCAAAATATTAATGTAACTCGGAGCGAGTTCACGGCTTGCTGAAGATTCATCGATGTGATGTTCATAATAGAAGAGAACAACGGGTCCCGGTAAATTACTGCTTGGATTGTGTGTAAAAACACAATGGACCCTTATCGTATGAAATGAAATTGCCTTTAATCAACGGAATCCAATTATTTCTTGATCAGGAGTCCATGAAATTCTAGCAATTGAACCTTGAATCGCATCCAATCTGTGCCTATTCTCCTTCTACGCTTGTTAGGAGAGGCAGTTCGCGAGGACAACTAAAGAATAAGGTGTAGCTGTGGTTAATCATTTTTGGAGGGTGGTCGGTAAAAACATTATATATTTTCAAACAAATAGGATATTATGTTTCCAACGTTTGATTAATATTTTTTTAGTTTTTGAAAGAAAAGAAATATTTATCTAATTTGCCTTGGTGATGTGGATTGTTACTTACTAATTAGACTACTAAATACTTCCTCATCCATGATGTAATAGTGTGTTTAAAAATGGACTTTTAACATGTACTTGACAAGTATGAGACGCAGGAGAACCTGGTTTTCGACAGGCGGCATGCCATGTTATTTAGAAAGAAAGATATTGAAGGAGTTAAGAAGCTCTACCAGCCCATCTTTCTATTCTTCATCTTGAACAACAATATTAAAAGGGTATCCATCAAAATATAAACTGCTATCTTTGGAAAAGAAAGAAGGGGCTAGCACGTGAATTTCCCTTTTTCTTTTTAGCAAATATAGCGCATGATCTTGCTAGGTCATGGGATTTCTTTCCTTTCTCTTGCATCTAAGAAGCCATGAAAACAGGGCCCCATAGATTAACTACTGTGCTTGCATATTGAGGGCGGGAGAGAGAGAGAGAGAGAGAGGTAAAGGTGATAAAGGATGGAGGAGAGAGATTCGGGAGAACTCGCTTCCTTGTCTGCATGGAGGTGGCGTGGACATGATAATATTCATTTTGTCTTTGCTGCTTTGGACCACTGCCATCTGTTTTCTCCCTTGTTCATTACCATATAAATCTATATATGCTTTTCAGCTCTCCTTATTATAGCAACAGATTAAATTAAATAACCCAGAAGAAGACAATCTACGCCTTGGCCCGCTGGCCCCTATATATATCCTTTCCGGCCACTCTTCTCTAGCACCCTCCTAAAGAAAACTAAAAATATTTACGTCTATATCTCTCTCTCCTCGCCCTTCTTCTCTCTCTCTCCAAAATTTGTTCATCCATCGTGCACCACTAGCAGTTGAAGCTGCCAGCATGATCTAACTTCCTTGCTTCTTTATCAAGGATGGATTTAGATCATGTGGTGGTTTCACCTGTTGATGGCACCACGGAAAAATCCCAGCTACCTAGTTCTCATTCTAATTTCTACTTCGAATTTGGAGTTGATGCTCGTTAATTATGCTATACCTAGTTCTCACAAAAGAAAATTCTATATATCCCATTTTCACTACTCTCATCTTTCCCCCATGATTTTGATTAATTTGATTTCAAGGATTTTTTTTATTTTTAAACAGAAAAGATGCCCGCTTTCTGTTTATAGTATTAGTCCATATTTAATGTTAATTCGGTTAATTCTTGTCATTGTGTTTCAGCTTCAGGAATTGCATTGTGGAATTTCTTTGGATGGCAGCTTGGATTCATTCAATAGTTAGTATTTCTCTACTAATTATTGTGTTTTCTTATTTTATTTTTATTTATATGGTACAATATCGCCGTTTTTTTTTTTTTGTATCTATGAAGAGTCTAATTACACTGCAAAATTCGGAAAAAAACAGTTCAGGAGGAAGCTTAACAATGGTTGTGTTTGCAGCGGGGTTACAAAATTGGAGGAGAAATGTTAAGGAGGTGAGATTTGCGAGTGAAGTGTTAAATATGTTTTATAAAAATTAGAAAGATTATGGATTATTGTGAATTTTAACAAAAGTAAAATCAGTTTTTGAATTTAAGAATAATTATAGAAAATAAAATTACTTATATTTATGGTCTAAAATGAAAGGAGATGAAAACAAAGAGAGAATATAATAGTGTTAAATTAAAAAAAAATAAAAAGAAGGAGTCCACAAAACTTCAGATTTTTCCCTTCCAAAAATAAAGTTAACATTTAATATTTTTTTGAGTTAAATTTTAACCTCCATTAAAATTTCTCTTCTCTCCAAACCTGCACCAAATACAAGTAAAGGAGTTGAAAATTATAAGGGTAAGTTTGAACCCTCTTCTACTCTTGTATCAAACATGTCTCGAGAGTGGAGGATATCACTTTTAGGGGTTTGAGAGGCATCGTTTCTCCTCTCTTAGCTTGGTTGATAAATTCGAGATCCTGTCTTATGATCCTTCATGCGTGGATTCCCTTCTAATTATTTTTTTACTCGTCATTAAATCGGTATTTGTTTATGACAAATTGCAATTTTAACCCTGCCTTAATTTAATCATGAGATTAAAAATACAAAATTTGCATAAAGTAGAAAAAGGGAAAGGGAAAGCACTTGAATCTTTGTGGCTCACAGTAATATTATAAACCTTCCGATTAAAGTAATGGTTTGATTAGGAAATTTTTGTTTATTCATAAGAATCCTCGAAAGTGATTATGGACAAATCAAAAGGGGGGTTTGATGCTACGGATGAGTCGAAGTCTAAGATACTACTGTAATATTAGATATACATTCGAGGATTTATTTTTAAATACCCATTTTTCTATTTTATTTGCTGAGGATGTTTTTTTAATAGATGGAATATCTTTTAACTAATGTTTGTTTGCCGTCAAGTTTCAAGAGTCGATCAAAAAATATTTTTAAATTTTAAATTAATTTTTATAATTCTAAAATGTATTAATATTAAAATTAAATTTAAAAAAATAAAAAAAATTATTTTAATATTTTTTAGAGTAAAAAAAAAACTATCACAATTAAAAACTTTGCGAGTGAACTAATTATGCGTTTGTGAGCAATTGTTTTCTCTCGTAACCCTCTCTTAATTAGAATAAAAGAGATTATGGTGTGTTGACCAACACGTTCTTTATATTAACGTTTTCAAGAGGTGTAGTGTAATGATAAAGTGCTTGAGATCTGCACAGCAGGTCTCGAGTTCGAGTCAAGACGTGTATTTTTTGTAAGAGTTTAGGATAGCCGGGGTTTTACTCGCTTACTTGGACCTATAAAGTGCGCTTTCTAGAGGAAGGAGTTTCCTCGAATCCATAAAAAACAAAAATCTTTAGATAAACACAGCTATACAAATAATTAAGTTATGTGTTTTATGCGTGACACTTCTATCTCATGAGCTTCGTTGCGCAATATTGCTCATGTTTATGATTATAACTATACTTTATCTCCACGTGTGTTTTGCATATTTCCAGATTTCTTGATAATTTATTTCTTACATATTTAGCTTTTGCTTGTCTAAAACGAACTATTCATGTTATTTTTAGACATTTGATCATGGGTATTTTATTGAATAAATTATTATATTTGTGAGTTTCTCTTTATAGTTTTGCTATTATTTTATATTGAGGTTTTTCAAAATTAATGCGTGAAATCATCGAAAAACAATGTTTTTTTAAAAATATATATTTTTAAAAACATCTAAAAACTGAAACTGAAACTTCAACGGATTACATTACTATCATTCTTGTTTAATTTGACTGGGTTTTCTTCTCTCATTTTGCTCCTAGTTAGCTGTTGGAATAATATGAATGGGGTGGTTTGTATGCATGACTCGATCTCTCCTTTTTTTCACCATAGATAAACCTTGCAGCTCATCATAATCATTTACTCAAAGCCAGTAATTTGCAGGAAAAAGAATTCACATTACTATTAACGAATTGTACATCATAGCAGAGATGTGAGACTAATATGGCTTTGTCCTGCAATGAGGCATTTTTTAAACTAAGAACTCATCCAATGAAGGGTATCCATGCCTGTAACCTCCTTGTAAGAGCAAGAGCTCAATGTCATTAAGTAAAAAGACACATTACTAATCTTTCTTAGTTGACTATTACTAGTACGAGCAGTATTTGATTTTGGCTAATATCAAATAAATTTACTGACTAAGCTCCATAAAGCCCTGGATTTATTAGTCAAGAAATGTTGATTTGCTCCTGGAAAGAAGAAAAAACACTTCGTAATTTATGGAGTCATTTGCCTTGCATGGCTTCGGTGGTGGAAAAGAAAAAAACGCATATTTTCTCGGTTTAATTTATGCTATGCTAAAAGGGTATGTATGCTTACAATCATGCTCGTGTTTACCTTTCTTGTATTAGTATTTTTTTAGAGTTATGCTTCGATCTAATTTTAAAAAAAATTTAATTTTTTTATTTGAGTTATTTCTTAGTTTTTTTTTAATCATTTTGAGATATTAATATCAACAATGAATTTTTTTTTTAAAAAATATTTTTTTTAATATATTTCAAATTAAAAATTATTTTAAAAAATAACTCCTATGATATTCTCGATATCTTTTTAAACTCACTTTTATTTGCTATTGAGCACAGAGTGTTCCAAAATTCCCCTAATAACAGGATTTCGGATGTGGAACCAGATTCACTTGACGCTATGAGAATATACCAGCTTGATATTTAAATGCAATTTTGGTGTTATGTTTTTATTTGTCTTCGAGTGAATTTTAAAGGTGTATTTGTTTTGAAAAAAATATTA
>Ga0307510_10009162_pt1 | contig 11783 bp, 8 predicted proteins | sample 12_EM_MG_FD_207224 | JGI IMG/M metagenome (GOLD analysis project Ga0307510, IMG submission 207224) | Populus trichocarpa ectomycorrhiza microbial communities from riparian zone in the Pacific Northwest, United States - 12_EM | ecosystem: Host-associated > Plants > Roots > Unclassified | place... | reverse complement strand
CCCGCGCGCATGCACTGCTCAGCCTGCGTGGCATGCATCTGCGTCGGCGTCGCGAGAATGACTGCTTCGATCCCGGGCTGTGCCAGACTCTCCGCCAGCTCGCCGGTCCAGTGCGGAATGTTGAATTTTTGTGCCACTTCCGCCGTCTGCTGCGCATTCCCGCCGGCCAGCGAGGCTACCTGAACGCCGTCGATTTTGGCGATGGCTTCCAGATGTTTGACACCAAACGCGCCCTGCCCTGCCAATGCGATCTTCATGCTTCGTTCTCTAGAATGATGTGCCCGACCGCGGTGTTGGAAGCAGGAACGTGATAGAAACGGTAGACCTCGCGCACCTTTTCATCGAGAGCGCCGCGCATGATGAGCCACATGACGAGCTCGATTCCCTCCGAGCCGGCCTCGCGGACATAGTCGATGTGTGGCATGCGTGCCAGCTTGCCCGGATCCGCCGTGAGGTTGTCGAGGAACGCGGTATCGAATTGCCGATTGATCAGGCCGGCCCGCGGCCCCTGCAACTGATGCGACATTCCGCCCGTGCCAAAAATCATTACCTTCAGATTCTGGTCAAAGGAATCCACGGCACGGCGAATGGCCTTGCCGAAGTTGTAGCAGCGGTTGCCCGTAGGCGGCGGATACTGCACGACGTTGACCGCGAGAGGAATAACCTGACACGGCCATTCCTGCGGTTGGCCGAACAGCAGCGACAGCGGCACAGTCAGGCCGTGGTCGACCGTCATGTTGTTGACAATGGTCAGGTCGAACTCATCGAGAATGACCGACTGGGCGATGTGCCATGCGAGCTCCGGATGGCCTTTCACCACCGGGACCTTGCGCGGGCCCCAGCCCTCATCTGCCGGAGCGAAGGTTTCCGCGCAGCCGAGCGCAAACGTGGGAATCATCTCCAGGGAGAATGCGGAGGCGTGGTCGTTGTACACGAGGATGATGACGTCGGGCTTCTGCTCGGCGATCCACTTCTTCGCGGGCTCGTACCCTTTGAACAACGGCTGCCAGTACGGCTCCTGCGTCTTGCCGAGATCGATGGCGGCACCGATTGCCGGAACGTGCGATGTAGCAACACCTGCCACCAACTTAGCCACGGTTGTCCCAATCCTTCTTGCTGCGGTTGCCTTCAGGTGAGCGACCACCGTCGAGCATCATCTTCGCGTAGTCCTCCTGCGTGGAGCCCGTCATGATGGCGGCGACGTGTTGAAACGACTTGCCGTCCGTCGAAAACAACTTGGCGAGAAAGTAGATGTTGCCGCCCAGGTAAATCAGGCGGTTCCAATCCCTTTTGAGGACGGCCTCGCGTTGCTCCGCGGTCATGGGGAATTTCAGCAGGTAGGCCGCCTCGTTGGCTTTGAATTCTGCACGGTTGTCGGCCTTCATCAGGGACATGCAGAACATGTTGAGGTGATAGCCCTGGCGCGAGCGCTGCGCATCAAAGAGCGTCGTGCCCGGAATATCGTCGAACGGATTCGGCTCACCCTGCAAAGGAATACAACCTGTGTGGATTGTCGACCAATATCTTACGCTGCAATGTCGGCTCCGGCGCAAACAGCGGCACCAGGTCCACCAGGTCACCATCATTGGGCATGTGCCTGGCGATATTCGGATGCGGCCAGTCAGTGCCCCACAGAATCCGCTCCGGTGCTGCCGCAATCAACGCCTGGGCAAACGGCACTGCATCGGTAAACGGCGGCCCGCTGCTGGAAATCCGTTCCGCTCCGGAGATTTTCACCCAGCAGTTCGGATTGCTGCGCGCCAGGTTCACGAGGTGTCGGAATGGTTCCTGTTCGAGGCCGCCCCGGGTCGGCACGCGCCCCATGTGGTCGATGATGAAGGGCACCGGCAGCTTGCTAAACAGATCGTCGTAGCTCACGAGATCGACTGCGTCGAAGTGCAGATCGACGTGCCAGCCCAGGGGTTTGATGCGATCGATCACACGATGGAATTCATCCATGTCAGGCACACCGCCCAGGTGCTTCACGAAGTTGAAGCGAACGCCGCGAAAACCGGCAGAGTGGAGATCTTCGAACATCCGTTCGGTGAATGAATCGTCAGCGTTGGCTACGCCTCGGTAACGGCCGCCGCTTTGCGCAATCGCATCGACGATGACGGTGTTGTCAACTCCGTGACAACTCGCGTTCACTAGCACCGCTCGTTCCAGGCCCAGAATGGATTGCAATTCCTCAAACCGGGACAGCGGCGCATCCGGTGGGGTATAGGTGCGATCCGGCGCGTACGGATATCGGTCACCGGGGCCGAAAATGTGGCAATGTGCGTCGCAACTACCAGCCGGTGAGCGAAATTTCGGGCGATGGGTATCGGGGTCTGGAGCCTTGCAAGTGGGGATTTGAGTCATCTTCCGTAATCGTAGCGACGGGCTGACAGACACACAATCCGCGCCGACCGATTATCGAACGCCCATCATCACGCGTTTAGGCGCCGGTCCCGCGTTCAGGCGCCGGCGCTCTGCATCACTTCCAGCAGCGTGTGCCCGTAGCGTTCGAGCTTCGTCGCACCGATCCCGGAGATATCGCGCAACTCGTCCAGCGAGCTGGGGAGACGATCCGCCAATTCAAGAAGTGTACTGTCGTGGAAGATCGTGTACGCCGGAACTCCGTGCTCTTTGGCGACGTCGCGTCGCCAGCCACGTAAAGCTTCAAACACGATGGCATTCGCGCCGTTGCTAGCGGCACTGATTCGCGCCTTGTCGACCGCACGTCTCTCGCCACGCCTCGACACTGGCTTCGCAGCCTGACGCCGTAAACTCAAGCGTCGCTCTCCACGCAGCACGTCGCGACTCGCCTCCGTCAGGCGAAGCGTGTTGAATCGCTCGTGATCAACCTTCACGAGCCCGTGCATCACGAGTTGCCTGAGTACAGACCGCCATTGATTGGCGTCCAAGTCCGCGCCAATTCCAAACGTACTCAGCTTCTCGTGCCCAAACTGCTGCACCTTCGCCGTACTCTTGCCGCGCAATACATCAATGATCTGCTGTGCTCCGAACGAGAACCCACTCGCCTGCTCGCATCGGAAGATGCACGACATCAGCTTGCGCGCTGCATCGGTACCATCCCACTCCTCTGGCGGGGTAATACAGTTATCGCAGTTGTCGCATGCCTTGCTGGACTCGTCGAAGTAGTCGAGCAATGCCACGCGGCGACAGGAGGTGGTCTCGCAAAGACCGAGGATCGCGTCCAGCTTGGCCGTAATGATTCGCTTGTAGCTGGCGTCACTTTCCGATTGGTCGATCATCCGGCGCTGCTGAACGACGTCCGAAAGCCCGTACACCATCCAAGCGTCCGCGGGCAAACCGTCACGACCCGCGCGGCCGGTTTCCTGGTAATAACCCTCAATGCTTTTAGGCAGGTCGATGTGCGCGACGAATCGGACGTCGGGTTTGTCGATACCCATGCCGAACGCGATGGTGGCGACCATCACGACGCCGTCTTCGCGAATGAAGCGATTCTGATTGGACTCGCGAGTGGCATTGTCCAATCCAGCGTGATACGGCAGTGCGTTGATGCCGTTTCCAGCTAGAAACTCGGCCGTCTCATTGACCGTGTTTCGCGACAAACAGTAGACGATACCCGCTTCACCTGGATGCTCGCTTTTGATGAATTCCAGTAGCTGCTTGCGAGCGCTGATTTTCTCGGCGATGCGATACCGAATGTTCGGACGATCGAAGCTGGAGACGAACTCGCGAGCGTTCTGCAGGTGCAGGCGCTCCACGATCTCCTTTCGCGTCAGGGCGTCCGCGGTCGCGGTGAGCGCGATCCGAGGCACGCCGGGGAAACGCTCGGCGAGGACGGCAAGTCGGATGTACTCCGGGCGGAAGTCATGACCCCACTGCGAAACGCAATGGGCTTCATCGATTGCGAATAACGCGAGCTTCGATGCTGCCAGCAGATCCAAGCACCGCTCCGTCAGCAACCGCTCCGGCGCAACGTAGAGCAGATCGATGTCGCCCTGCCGAGCCCGACGCTCGACGGCCTGCACCTCGGGCCAAGTCATGCTCGAATTCAGCGCGGCAGCTCGTACGCCCGCTTCGTCGAGCGCCGCCACCTGGTCCTGCATCAGCGCAATCAGCGGCGACACCACCACACCCATTCCCTCGCGAATGAGTGCTGGAATTTGAAAGCAAAGCGACTTGCCACCGCCCGTCGGCATCAGCACGAGCGCATCCCCGCCCTCCGCTACGTGCGAGACGATGTCTCGCTGCTGGCCACGAAAGGCGGGGTAACCGAAAGTGTCCCGGAGAATCTGATCGGCGCGCGATGCTACTGGCATCGCGGGAGCATAGCGGCGCTTACAGGAGTCCGTCGAGACGGTCTATGTCGTTGATCACCCTGAAACGACCGCCGCCCGCCTCCACCTTCGACTTCCACGAATCCAGGCGCGCCATGTACTCGCGCGGATCGAAGTTATCGGAACGCAGCTTGGTGACGTTCAGGGCTACGACATCGAAGCCCTTGAGATCGAGCGGAATGTTGCGCACGTACCCCTTGGCCAGGTCCTCCTTCATATCGGAGAAAATCAGGATCTCCTTGTGACCCGGGTTCTTCTCCTTCAGGAACTCGATGGCCTGCAGCAGGCCGCCGGTGATGTCGGTGAACGGGGCCGGCGCGGATTCATCGATGAACTTCTCGACGCGGCTCGCGAACGCCCGCTTCTGCTGGTTGCAGGTGCTCGGACGATCGTCGAAAGTCGCCTTGGCGATGATGTTTTTCTCCGTGAAGCTGGCGGTATCGATGCGCGCAACCGCGAACGAGTCCGTCGGTTGCAACTTGGACAGTGCCACGAGAATGATCTGCTCTGCCTTCGACACCTGTCGGTTGTAGGTGCCTGAAGTATCGATCAGCAGATACAGCCCCGTGTTGCGAGGCACGTTCACGTGACTGCCACACGCAGCCAGCATCAAAGCGAGCCCCGCTGCGGTGCAGCGGCGGTATCGGGTAGTTCGACTCACGACTGGACCTCCTGCTCCTGCCACGCGGCCGGGCGCGGCTCTTCCGCAAGGGCTGGCTGGCTCTGGTTCGCCGCCACCCGTGACTCGATCCACAGCGGAACAAACAACGGCAGATCGTACAGACGCTCCGCGAGCGTCCCCACGTGGCGCATGCCGTTGCCGAAGACTCGCAACAGCAACGCGATCGCGCGCATGATGCCGATTCCAATGAGACCCAACACGGTGCGCAGCGAGTGAATGAACGTCTCCAGCGGAATCGCGACGAAAGTCAGAGCGAACGGCAGGATGAAGCCCATGCCCATCTGTGCCGCAGTGGTAATCCACAGGTGCTCATTCACACCGGCAGCAGCCGCGTCGCCGCGCAGCAACGCGCTCGTTGCCAACTCGTCCTGCAGCAGAACTTCGCGCATGTACGCGAGGCCCGCCTCGATGCTGGCCATCAGCAACAGGATGACAAACGTGACAAACATCATGCGCCGGCGCATTTTGTCCGACAGCGCACTGATCACAGGAAACAACCGGGTTATGCGCAGCGACTCCATCAGGAACAGCCCCATGGAGATTTCCACCATGATGATGACGAGCGCGGCAATATCAGCGGTGCGGAAGTCGCCAATGAAGCTGGTGCCACCCACCATCTCGGCCATGGGGCGTGCGATCAGCGTGAAGTTGATGGCGGCACCGGCAGCCGCCACCGACAAAACGAGCGCCGACACGAAGAAGTAGACGAGCGAGGAAGATGACAGGATGGAAACCGCTCGATCCTCTCCCTTGACAATGTCGTCGTACTCCTGCATGTGCCGGTCGATTGCGAGCGCCCGTTCCAACACGCTTTCTACGTTCTTGTTGACTCGCCCCAGCGTTTCCTGAATCTGGCGCCAGTCGGGCATCATCTTGCGCAACAGTGCGTGACGCTCGCCGCTGGCCTTGCGATAGTCGTCCATGGCCTCTTCGTGGGCCCGGACCATGGATTTGTGGATGTCCTCGAGAATCTCGGTGCCGCCGTTCTTGGCTTCGAGGTTGGCAATGACCTTGACCGCCTGCACCCAGCCCGGTGCTTCCGGCGGCACTTCCACGGCCTTCGCCTGGTCTTCCTCGATACGGACAATGGATTCGCTCAGAGCACGGTGCAGAGTTGGATAGTTGGACAGGTCCTTGCGGACGGAATCGCCCACCCGCACGAATTCCCGCTCGACGATGCGCTCTTTCGCCTCGCGACCCGCCGAGAGCAGGACTTCGCGATTGCGAGCCGCGAGGCGTTCTTCGCCGCGTGCGACTGCGTGAGATGCCAGACGCAAACCGCGTCCGAGCGCGTCAGTAACCGCGCGAATTGCCTGATGCGCGGTACGTCGCGCGAAGTAAAGGGCTACAACCAACAGCGCCAACAGTATGACTGCTGACAAGGCGGGCCACGGCGTGATCGATAACAAACTCGTCATGGACATATACATGCTCCGCTGCAATTCGGCGACAGTTATTGCGCGGTCGGCAGGCAACGTCAACGGCCCCAAAAGCGTCGCGATTTGCAGCCAGTTTTATGTCAGAGGACGTGAGTACGTGAATTCGCTGGAGAAACTGTTGACCGGGACGAGACCGGGACTGTCTTTAATCCCACGCATCCTGAACCAATCGGGCCTGCCCTCGCTGCATAATGCGAGGCGCTTCTCAGAGTAGTTGGCGCAAGGAAACGCCGGCAGTTGCGGCCTGGGGGCCGACAATCACATGAAACCAGTCGGGTGCTGCCCGCGCCACGCCGCGCAGACCCAATGAGGCAATCGCGGATTCGTCGACGGCTTTGGGGTCGACGATGTTGATTCTCAGGCGGGTCGAGGCGGTTTCGACTACGCGGATGTTGGTACGGCCGCCCAGGGCGGTCAAGAGGGACGAGAGGGTTGAGGTTGGGATGGGAGGGTCGAGCGGTGTGGAGGGTTTTGCGGGCGCAGCAGGCGCGCTAGCGGGCCCGGCGGACGTAGCAGCGCCAGCGGCACGGAGCGCGCTCTTCATCTCCCCCGCCACCTGATCAGCCTCCGCACCCACCACGACCTGCAAGGCCGTAGCGGACGGTCTGATCATGCCCCGGGCACCGAGGCGCTTGAGCGCCGCCTCATCAACCAACGACTGATTGGCCATCACGAGCCGTAGTCGTGTTGTACAAGCATCCAGCGCGACGATGTTCGCCGCACCGCCAAGCGCCGCGATGTACGCCAATGCCCTGTCAGCCGGTTCTGGCGCTGCCCCACCCTCGGCGACCGCATCAGCCGCAGGCGGCGTATCCTCGCGACCGGGCGTCTTCAGGTTCAACCACGAAATAACGAAGCGGAATAAACCATAGTAAAGCGCGAAGTACGCGAGCCCAACGGGCAATAACAGCAGCGGATGAGTCGCCTTGTTGAAGTTGAGCACGTAATCGAACAACCCTGCCGAGAACCCGAATCCCAGCCGCACTTGCAGAGCATTCATGATTACGAACGCGAGACCGGTCAACAGCGCATGTACCGCATACAGTACCGGGGCAAGGAACATGAATGTGAACTCGATCGGCTCGGTGACACCAGTCAGCAGTGATGTCAACGCAATAGACCAGAACAGGCCCGCTACCGCCTTCCTGCGCTCGGGGCGCGCGGCGTGATACATCGCCAGACATGCGGCCGGCAGGCCAAACATCATGACGGGAAAGAAGCCGGCCATGAAGGCGCCGGCAGTGGGATCGCCGGCAAAAAATCGCTTCAAGTCGCCCGTCGTGCCGTTGAAGTCGCCGAGCAGAAACCAGGCAATATTGTTGAGGATGTGGTGCAGGCCCGTCACGATCAGCACGCGGTTCAGCACGCCGTATGCAAACAGCCCCAGGTCCCCGGCATGCAGCACAGACTGGCTCAGGGTGTTCATGCCCATTTCGAGGCGTTGCCATTCGTAGCCAAACACGGCGGCCACAGCGAGCCCCGCGAAGCCACTGGCAATCGGCACGAAGCGCCGCCCCCCGAAGAACGCAAGATAGCTGGGCAGCCGGATGTTATAAAAGCGGTTGTAGAGCGCACCGGCAATCAGCCCGGAAATGATGCCGGCCGGCACGCTGAGCTTCCCCAGCTCCTTCGCCTTGTAGGCCGCAACCGCCAGATCATGGGCGGGCCCGGTGAAGGCCGCTACCGCATCGGGTGGCGCAGATATCAACACCTCCGCGCCCTTGGTGGTGACCAGGAAACCCACCACAGCAGCAAGTCCCGCGGCTCCATGGTTTTCGCGCGCCAGCCCGACAGAGACGCCGATCGCGAACAGCAATCCCAGGTTGTTGAAAATCGCATCGCCGGCGGCGGCCATGGAGGGAAAATTCAACAAGTCGGGTTGTCCCAGGCGCAACAACAGCCCCGCAATGGGCAACACCGCGATCGGCAGCATCAGTGCACCGCCAATCCGCTGCAGACTGGAAAGTATTTGCTTCATGTGGTTACTCGCGGGCGCGCCCGGTGGCATCGAGACCCGAAACGGATTGTAGTGTGAGTGCGCGGACCGCCTCGGCGGTTTCACGCTCCAGCGCCATGCTGGCCAACGCTGCGCAGTCATCGATGTTGAGCGTTGAGATCAACGCCTTGAGCTGTGGAATGACGGCGGGGACCATGGAAAGCTCGTGCACACCGAGGCCGATCAGAACAGGCACCGCCACGGGATCCGATGCTAGTCCGCCGCAAACAGCGACCATCCGATCATATGCCTTGGCGGCGTTGACGACCGTGGAGATCAGACGCAACACGGCCGGATGAAGAGCGTCGAGCCGCGCCGCCAGTTCCGGGTGCCCCCGGTCCATAGCTAGTGTGTATTGCGTGAGATCGTTGGTTCCCACCGAGAGAAAATCCGCCTCGCGCGCGATCCGATCGGCCATGACGGCAGACGCAGGCGTTTCGATCATTGCGCCGACGGCGATCGGGTCTGCGCGACCCTCTTCGCGCCGCAATTCGTCGATCATTGTACGAACAGCACTGATTTCGCCGGCATCCGTAATCATCGGCAGAAGGATGCGGCACTGGCCCATCGGACGTACGCGAAGGATGGCACGTAACTGAATACGTAGGAGATCTGGCCTCCACAGACTCGTCCGAACTCCGCGCAATCCAAGCGCCGGATTTTCCTCGTGAGGCAACGGCAGGTATGGGATTGGTTTGTCGCCGCCGATGTCGAGCGTCCGAATGGTTAGCGGACGCCCTTCCAGCGCAGTCGCAATCTGTTGATATTGCTGAAGCTGCTCGGTCTCGTCCGGCGGGGCAGTTCGTTCGAGGAACAGGAATTCGGTTCGCAACAAGCCGGAGCCTTCAGCGCCATTTCGAACTGCGGCGTGCGCTTCCCCCTCAGACCCTACGTTGGCGAACACTTCGATGCGGGTGCCGTCGGACGTTCGACACTCGCGTTGTGCGGCGAGTTGCTCCGCGACGCGACGCTGGCGCTTCTCTGTTAGTTGAGTGCGCGTCAACTCCACGTGCATCCGCGGAGGATCGATGTACAGCCAGCCCGCCTCGGCGTCCAAGACCACGGTAGTTCCCGTAGGAATACGAAGTGCTTCAGGCCCTGTTGCAACCATCGTTGGAATATCCATCGCGGCTGCAATGATTGACACGTGAGAAGTAGCGCCGCCGGCGGCCAGGCATATGCCGGCGAGTTTGGTGTTGTCCAGGGCGACGAGTTGCGACGGTAAGAGCTCGTTCGCTATGAGGATGGTTTCCGGCGGGAGAACAGGGCCTGCGGTGCTCGTGCCACTCAGGGCGGATAGCACTCGCGTCTCCAGGTCCAATAGATCGTCGGCACGCTCCGCCATCCGTGGATCGTTTAGCGCACGCAGTTGTTCAATGCCTTCGCGCAGGACCGCGCGCCAGGCATAGCCGGCGCCTTTGCCCTTGTCGATTAGTGCGCGGGCGCCGTCGACGAGTTCGGGGTCGTCGATGAGAGCCAGGTGAGCATCGGCGATTTGGCGCGCGGTGGTGTTTCCTGAATTGACGCTTCGTTCGAGGTCCGTGCGGACAGCTTCGCGAGCGCGCTCCAGTGCCTCGGTTTCTTGAGGTACGCCTGCGCCCTGCTCGGGGACTTCGATTACAGCGCGTGCAAATTGGAAGGCAGCACCGACGCCCAGACCTCGGCTGGCTACGACGCCCTTGAGGGCGCGGTTGGATGGCCCAGCGGCGCCAGCCGGCGCATCGGATGGCCCGGCCCCGCTTGCCGCACCACCAGCCGCCGTGCCGTGGTCCGCGGAGCCTTGCTGGCGCGCGGACGCGGCGGAGGCAGCCCCTCCCGTCACCGCCAGCATCGCCGCGTCCGCGTGGAAATCCCTTCCGCCGGCAATTGCTTGTTCGACTGCCGCGACAGCCGACTCGGCATCGGCGCCTGACGCTTGAATCACAATGTGATCGCCCTTGCGGACGCCCAATGACATCAAGGCGACAGGGCTCTTCGCCTTCGCCTTCCGGTCCCCAAAGACGATATTGATGTCAGCGGCGAGTTTCTTCGCCACGGCCGCGAGTGTCGCGGCTGGCCGGGCGTGGATGCCATGTTCCAACAGCACCAACACCCGACGTTCAACAACGCTCTGCTGAGGCGCAGCGGCAGCAGGAGCCTCAAAGTCCGCCGTAGCCAACACCTCCATCAGAAACTCACCCACACGAAGCGAACAATTCTCGCTCCGACGCGCAATGGAGAATCCCGTGGAATCAGTGACCAGCACAGGCGTCACGAGGCTCTTTGCCCGCTGCGCCAGCAGATCCAGATCGAAGCTGATCAAACGCTCGCCGGCTTTGACCCTCTGCCCGGCGCGAACATACAGCTCGAATCCCGCCCCTGCCAACCCAACCGTATCAATACCCACGTGCAGCAGAATCTCCGCGCCATTGTCGGCGCGGATGGTGACCGCATGTTTGGACGCGGCAACGACTATCAAAGTACCGTCACATGGGGCGTGCAACATGTTGCCCGTTGGGTCGATCGCCACACCGTCGCCCATCATGCGCCCGGAAAATACGGCGTCCGGTGTTTCTTCGAGCGGCGCACTCCATCCCTGCAGCGGCGACAACAGAATGAGTTTGGATGAGGGCACGTCTACTCCAGCCGGACCCGGTCGATCACCCACACGGGATCGAGCGATCGTTGTGTAAATTTCAAACACAGGTCATGCTTCCCGTCGCGGCGGGCAATCTTCGCCGCCTCGAGCTGCGTGACGGCATCGTTGGCCAGCGCAGGTTGCAACGACAACACGGCAACACGTTCCCCGCCACAGTTGTCGAGCCTGACCTCCAGCTCACCGGCTGGTGTTTGAGGCGGATTCAACTTGATAGCGTGTATGTCAGCGCCGAGCTGAAAATTGAACGGCACCTGGCCGACTGCGGCCAGCAGTGATCGATCGACACTCAAATCGGCCGCCGGGTAAATCCAGCACGGGTTCATTATGTCAACGAGGAATGCTGCCCGCGGCGCGTGCAGGGGCGCGTCGTCTTCCAACGCCAGCACGACTTTGTCGGTACAGCTTTTCAGCTCGTAGCTCGAAAGTCCCGCGAGCGGCTGGGAGGCATCGAGCTGCGGCGTGTCGAGATGCGCAGTGATGCCCACCATTTCGTACCTGCGCAGTTGCTCAGGCAGGCGCGCGAGAAAGTCATCCCAGTTCAGGCTGGCTGCAGGCGACCAAGCCACTTCGGCCACCGCGGCCGCACGTGGGAAAGTCATGTATTCAACACGCTTTTCAGTCCGAATGTGTTCGGTCCATACGTTCGCCTGCAACCCCAAAATGTGCTGCCTGTGATCCGGCGCCAGCGACGCGGGCATGGGATCGAATTTATACACGT
>Ga0307510_10009161_pt1 | contig 11783 bp, 13 predicted proteins | sample 12_EM_MG_FD_207224 | JGI IMG/M metagenome (GOLD analysis project Ga0307510, IMG submission 207224) | Populus trichocarpa ectomycorrhiza microbial communities from riparian zone in the Pacific Northwest, United States - 12_EM | ecosystem: Host-associated > Plants > Roots > Unclassified | place... | reverse complement strand
TTATATACACTCCTCCTCTACGAGAACCTACCCTCTAAGAACCTGGAGACTATTGTGATAGTCTCGACAGGTTGCCCGAACATAGGACTATTGTGATAGTTCTATCAAGCACGACAATCCACCCACCATACTATCTAAAGGAATAGTACCTCTAGTAAAAACGACTCAAGACGAGCAAGCCAGTTCCGTACTATCTGAAGAAATAGTATTCCCCTACGTCTTATTACAAAGAAGAAGACTTGCTCACAATAGGAAACCACTATCGTTGCCTGTTGCATAACTACCTAACAATAGGATTGTTACAGCCTACCACGTCCGGACGATGCGGACGCGGGCGTCCGCACCCAGGACTGGAGTTTACGTTATATGCGCCCGCCATGTCCGGCGCACAGGGAGGGCAGGAGGCAGCAGGGCGCAGGTTGATCTTTTTGCTGATGAACTCGAGAGCCAGCTGGCTCAGCTGCGAGGAGAAATTGAAGGCGAGCAGAGAAGCGATCAAGAGCCAGGGGCACTCGGTATGTATAACCCCACCCATCCTCCAATTCCACAAGCAGGTGAGAGCGCATCGGCTATGGCAGATTCAGTCGAAACCCTGTTCCCAGGAGTGGAGCGGAGCACACTTATTCAGATTATCGAAAACCGGTTCAAGCCAACCAACATTTACCGGTTGTTGGCAAGCGAAAAGGAGCGTGCTGAGTCTCAGCGCACAAATAGCATCGGAGGAGTAGACTTCGAGCAGACAGAGAGAGATGGAAAGGAGAGCGAGTACAGGATGACCAGCTTCTTCAAAGCTTGGGCTGCATACTGCGGAATCATGGTCAAGTTAGCCCCCCATGCACTTCAAGGAGACCTTGCCACTGCCAGTGCTCTCTCAATCTACACGATGAATCTGTACGATTTACTCGAGAAGTACGCATGGGAAGGAGTGAAGGCATACCATTTCTAGTTCCACAGGAAGAGAGTAGCAAGCTGCAAAGGCATTTACCACCCGGCAGAATGGCGTCAAATCGATAGTGAGCTGATAGCTTCCAAATGTTTCGCTTACCCGGCACCCCGACCCCCGTGGGCCCTAAGCCAGAAGCGTGCTCCAGCTCCTACCCGCAGAACACATGACGGGCCTATTCGCGATAGCCTCCCCAGCCCCGCATACAACAATACCTTAGAACAAGCACCCCTAGCCAGCACAGGCACTTCACGCTCTACGGGCCAAATCTGTCGCAACTGGAACTTCCGCGACTGCCGCTCAGTGCAATGCCGCTACCTATATTCTTGTATTAGTTGTAGGGGCAACCACCGGGCCTCCCAGTACACGGCAGGAAACAGTGGTCATAGTCAACTGCATTTATCTCGCAATGGCTCTCATGGACGTTAGAACCCCCCTAAGCCTCCCAGCCCCTAGCATTCCCCTCTATTATCTGCCCCACCCAATACTTCCTTTAATTTCATTTCTGCAACCATACTCTATACTCATAGTTATCCCAGCATTTCCTATATCAAGCTTGTACGTACGAGTGGCAGCAGCCCCGCAAAGCCTCGGTCAGTTAAGCATAACGGCCACAGACCATCTAGCGCGTCCTAATACCTCTATCCATTACCCTCTATTCACTCCACACACCCTAGAAATGCCCGCAGGGGTTCTGAAACTTGCCGGGTGGGAGCGTCTTACAACTGAATTCCCTGATAGCAGAGTAATCGCAGCTATCCTTCGTATTTCCCAGTATGGAGCAAGAATCGGGTACGAAGGCTATTGGGACACAGTAACAATCCACCCGAATCTATCCACAGCCAAGGCGGAGTCAAACCAGGTGACAGCAGACATCAACTCCGAATACCAGAAGAAGCGTCTCGAAATGTATTCAAACTTTATATCACTGCCCAGGCACTATACCGCCTCCCCATTGGGATTAGCGGACAAGTCTGATGGTAGTAAACACCGTATCCATCACCTGTCATACCCAGCTGGAGACCCGACCGCGATCAACTATGGGATCCCGGAGCGTTATGGAGCAATTGCATATTGCACTATTGAAGAGGCAATCCAGGCAATCCAAGGGTTTGGGAGTAACTGTCTTCTGGTAAAGGGGGACTTTGAATCAGCCATTCGCCACATCCCAGTATCGCCACTCGATACTCCACTCCTTGGATTCCAATAGGAGGGACGATATTACGCCGAACGGTTTCTTCCCTTTGGCCTTCGAACAGCCCCATATATTTTCAACTTGTTTGCGGAAGTCTTTCACTGGATCCTAGAAAGTGAACTAAATTCCCTGAAACTCGAAGCCAAGGTCGTGCACTACCTTGATGACTTTTTGATCGTGCTACCACCAGAACATACACTAGAGAGATATACAGAGATATTTACCAGACTGTCCACGGAGGTAGGATTGTCAATTAAGTTGGCAAAGAACGAAGAAGGACGGGTGGCAAGCCACGGGGGTTTCGAACTAGATACCGGGAGAATGGTCATCCGGTTGCCACAAAAGAAACTCGTCAAAGCCCGCAAAATTGTTCAAGATGCGAGCCAACTCGACTTGCTCACCTTGCTCGACATACAACGAATTACGGGATACCTCAACTTCCTCTCTACCGTTGTACCTCTTGGACGCGCATTTTTACGCCGCCTGTATAATATGGAATTATATTTTCCCCCAGCAGCAAGGGGCACCAGGCGACGGCTATCAGGCGAGGCAAGGAAGGACCTAGTTTGGTGGTCTCATGTATTGCAAAACACACCAGAGCGGTCAATTGCGACACGAATGCGAGAAGTAATTATGGCCTGATCAGATGCAGCAAGTACCAAAGGCCTTGGTGCATTCTATATCAGCACAACGCAGACCTCCCCCCACCCCGAATCTGCATTCTCTATTGCTTTTCCAGGCTACCTGAAAAGAGCGAGGGAACACATCAACACCCAAGAGATGCGGGCTGTAGAACAGGTCCTTTTACGATGGGGCAGGGAGTGGAAAGGAAAGCGACTAATAATACATGTGGACAATCAAGCTGTCGCACACGGACTTGCAAACCGGACAATCCGCGGGGCACCAATGCGAGTACTAAGAAGATGTTTGCTTCTGGCGTCCAAGTGTGACCTGGATCTTGTGGCACAATGGGTGTCAACAGATGACAATGCCTTGGCTGATGCGCTCTCCCGATTCGATTATGCAAGAATAGCTGACCTTGCACCGCAGTTGATATCCGAGTCGCCCAACTCCGGCCTCCTGAAACATGGGTTTTTAACGTACAGCAGTCCGGATTGTCGGCAATAGCGGCATACTACTTATGACGTGGGCTGGCACCCTCAACCCGGCGGAACTATAATACTCCGAGGGCCCGGTTTACGACGTTCTGTGAACTCTCTGATTACAGGCACTACAACGGCGTATGTTTCCCTGCGAAAGCCTCATGGTTGATCGAATGGCCATGCTCCCTAGCTGGTACCATCAAGGTCAAGACCATGAAGCTATACTTGGCTGGTATTAAGTCATACCAGCTAGACCTTGGGATCGACTGCAAGGCATTTACAGATCCTAGACTTGAGCGAATGATACAGGGAATTAAGCGTGACGACAATGAACCTGAACGCAGAACACGAACACCACTAACAAGCCCATATCTCCTCCGCATTCTTGCCTCCCTATCGCTTGACCGCTACGACGACATAGTAATCCAGGCTGCGTTTACCCTAGCCTTTGCCAGCTTTCTCAGAGTCGGGGAGTTTACGTACAAAGAAACAGATCGGGAGATGGGGCCCTCATTTCAAAAGTGGTTGCCAACAAAAAGCAGTATCAGGATCTCGCAGGATGGGGAATACATGGAATTCACCTTACCATCCTCGAAAACAGACCCATTCCGCAAGGGAATAAAACTCACCATCGCAGCCAGTAATGACAGGGGATGCCCTGTGTTAGCCATGCAGCAATTCTACTCCGTCGACACCCATCGACCACAATATGCCCCCCTTTTCTGCATCGGCAGAAACAAGCAAAACGCATTCACACGAGAATACGTCGTACAGCGGTTACAACAGCTCACAAGAGGAGCCGGATTGGAAAGAGAAGGGTGGAATGGCCATAGCTTCCGTAGGGGGGCTGCCACATGGGCTGCAGAAGCCGGGATTGCAGAAACTGAGATCCAAACGTTGGGGCCATGGCGATCCGACGCCTACAAGGCCTATATCAAGTACTCAAGACTCGGAGACGAGCGAATCGCACTTTCAAAACGATTTCAGGGTTCTCTAAGTCAAGCCATCTAGCCATGCAAACCAGCCTGCCTGAACCTGGGAAGCCGTTAGCCACCGTACGGCAGGCCAACACAGGCTTTAGGCACGTCGCCTGCCTGGTATTGGGATATATCGGTGCTAACGATCTCCCATGGCAAGGGCAGCGGCAACTTCACCAAAAAACCTTCCACACGCATACTACTGATTGTTCTCGCCCTACATAGATTGGGGCATTGTTTCCTTTGGCGTTATTCTCTTTGGCTTTTTGTTTTCCTTCCTTGTTGAACCTAGTAATCTTCAATATACTTGCTCGGCTTTGGGGAAATTGGCCGGTGAAAATGCCCTTGAATTAGCTGCATCCCGGGTACACACAAGAGTTCTGTAATTACTCTCCGAACCTAATCCCCCCCCCTCCCTCTCTGATAGATAGAGGGAGCCGTAATGACGGGGTGGGAATCTCTACCACAAGGGGCGCCTTCAACAGCAAAACAAGAAAAATCCATCTATGCGATGAAGGAACCCAGAGAAAGAAACACACGTCCTACCCTTGCCTAAACAGCCAGAGCTGGTTCCCACTCCCTTTCAAACCTCCCTGCTAGCCCGCTTTTCAGCATCGGTGGCCCTTCCCGCTTCACTCTTCTATTTTCTCCTCCTTACCAGTTCTTCCCTATTGGCCATTTCATTCCTATCGCTTTATATATGATTTCTATATTATTCATGTCGACCAGATGTGGGCTAAAACGCATCTACTTTCGTTTGATACATAAATCCAAGCCTATGCACAAGCGTTAATGGGAAAAAGTCCAAGGAATTGTGTGGCTGTCTATTGCGCATCGCCTATCCTCTCCCCATGCCTTTCCGTTGCCCCCCCCCCCAGCCACGGTTTTTTCTTTCTCTCTCACCCACGTCATGCAACACCGTTGCTCTCCTTTTATTACATGTAGACCCATTCCCCCGTTTCACTATTTGCATTATTTCAGTTAGAATGCTTTATCATAGGAATGTATCGTACCCCTTAGTAATCCACCCCCCACAACGAATGAGATAAAACGTGAATTTTTGACACAAGTTGTGCAATCTCGCTCACCACTCCCCCCTCATATGATACCTTGAATAGCTAGAGTACTGATAATGAGGCTTATTTTCACCACCTATACCTGCTACAAATCGGATTGCCCCCATTTTGCTAACAGACAGGCTCTGCCGGTCTCTGCTAACCCTACTTGAGCTCAGGAACATGCACTCGGTAATGATAGGGTTTCCCATAAGCAGCTCCGCACAACTTGACAGAACCACGGGAACATTAAAAATATACAGGATGGACGAGCAACCACCGGGGCAGATAGATTGGGTGGCTACCATCGCCACAGAAAATAGATTAACCCCCAGCCCGCCACTACCTTTTTCCAGCTATCCTATGTGTAGTATTCCGGACGGGTAGGATGGGCCATTAAGCACTCAAGAGGGAATCCAGATTAGGCTTTATGTGAATTAGCTAATAAACTCCTTACTTTTTTCATTCTTCCTGGTTGGAAATCTCAGTGCCAAGTAGGCAGACTAATTGATCAATAGGCTACAGTATCTCATTGTCAAGGATTTTAAACGGATCGACGGATCGGTGACTACAACCAAACGAAACGCCAAGAGTTCACACAAAAATATACGATCACTAGCGCACGGCTTTGGAGGGGGGAAGTCTTTCGTTTTCTTCTTCAATACTATCTATCAACTAACTAACGGTAAAGACAGGAGTATATATAAATCGCAACGAAGTCCTCCTATCCTTCCACAGATCACTACACATACCCATTCTCCTTCGCCGTACGTATCTCTTTCCCCTTTCTATACTCACGCGCTAGCAAAGGAAAGACAAGACTCCGACTATTCGTAGCCTCCGGGCATCCAGCTCTTCTGCTTTCCTTCCGGTGCGTTGGAAGTCGTGAGATGCTGCTCGGCATGCTCTCATGATCATCGCTTTGTTGTTCGGATAGTTTCGGAGAACGCGTTTAAAGTTAGGCTTTAGGAACGCTTTGGCCCGGGAAAGCATTTCAGCTGCAGGAATGCGCTTGGGTTCTGGGTCGATGCATCCGCCGGAGGGAAAGCTGGAAAGCTGCAACGGAAGTGAAAGAGTCTGACGCGCGGATGTTGGACGATGCCGGAAGCTATGAACGGTAGGAGCCCCTCTATTTCCTTTGTTAGCATGAGAGTAGAAAAAAGGGGAAAAGGAGAGGCACAGTGAAAGGGACTGGATATGTGTAGCGGCCCATGGAAGGATAGGGGGATGATGTTGTTGTTGGTTATAAATACTCCTGTCTTTACTGTCAGTTAACTGTACAAGTAGTGGGGGGAACTTTCTCATTCTGAGTTTGCGATCGCGTTTTCTTTTCGTTATATGAACTCTTGGCGTTTCGTTTGGTTGTCTTCGGCATTGATCCGCCGGCCCACGCCTAACCCTAAACGCATTCCCAGAGCCTCAGCGCATTCCCGGAAACTATGCGAACAATGAAACAATAGTGCGAGCGCGCCGCGCAGCGCCTCACGTTTCCAACACAGGTGATTCACCTTACGGTTACAATATCCTAGTGATAAAGTAAGCTCTAGCGCGTATTCAGTATGAAGGAAGCCGTTCGTATATGGTTTTTTTCTCCTCTCAAATGCAAATTTCAGCTCCCTGTTCTTAAGCTCGGTGGTAGTGGCTGGACTGAACTTCTAGACTATAGCCGGGCTATGTCTTTCTTATTGCTCAATGGATGGTCGTTGTCGCAATAAGAATCCTTGGCAGTTAGCTATTCGAGTTGCCACTTCTCTGTCCGAGCCTAGACCTTATATCGCAACAAAGCCTGTTGGAGCGTCCTTCCATATCTGGTAGGTTGCCCGCGGGGCGGTAGCAGGTCAGCTGATCATGCGGCGGCAATGTGGCGGTGATGCGGGAGCGAGTGAGCCTCTGTGAACTGGGGAAATCGCGACTGCGTCTTTTCTTGTTATGGTGCTTTGCGCGTAAAATGTGCACCAAGGCCGTTGCATCATGTAACGCCCAACCCTCTGAGGAATTAGGGTTGCACCATGAAAAGTATGTTCTATCATACAGGGTGCATATGTTCAATTCGCATGACTAGCCAACCCTTTTCTTTTGAAGCCGGATTTTCCCTCTTCGGGGCCGACTGCGGAGGGTTGACTTTTCAACATGTGGAGTGAGAGCGGCATTATGGTCAAAGGCGGATGATGGGTGGAGGGAGAGCGTCAGAGATATTTCCATTCCGAGGAAAATAAAAAATGAGGCACTGAGTGGACAGGTGTTTAAATTGGCACTCTGGAATAACGGGGAAATCATAAAAAATTGAACGTATAATATTGTACACTCTTGGCAAGTTACATATCCCATCATAGCCCTAATACCTCTGAGGATTGAGCGTTACATGATGCAACGGCCTTGGTGCACGTTTTACGCGCAAAGCACCATACATAACCGGGGCACCCCCCACCTTTCTCTCTCTCTCAATCAATACAACAACAGTTGTTTCAACAAAGCCTGTTGGAATTAGGCTTTCGGATATGCACTGTCTACGCATTAGAGTACGACAAGGTCGCTCATTAAACCTTGGTTCCAGCCTTCTACTTTCCAAGCTGGACTTACTGCATTTGGTTTTTCCCCTCTTGTTACCGCCCAATCTGTCGACTGGTTATGTAATTCTGTTCTCACTTGTTTTTCTCCTGTCTTCCAAATTGGTTCCTTATTATCTTTCCTACTGCGGATATATATGTTGCTGTTTCGCTGTATAAATAGTAGGCCTTTCTGGCCCTCTGAGATTGAATGAAGTTCCTCAGCATCTCTGGCACGCACAGGATTCCGGTATACGGCTTGACAATTGAATCGTTTTTCAATAAAGCCCGAAGTTAAGTGAGCGAGTGATCAGCCATGAAGATGAACATGTTGTCATTGCTGGGGTGCGAATTAACCACTCAAAATTCCTGTGGCAACGGCGGCCCCTCTTCAGAAATCTTGCATTAACATCAACAATGAACCATCAACATGTAAAAGGTTATGCAACTTAGTTAGCAAAAATCATAAAAATATTTACCCAAGATAGGAAAAGTGAAATGAAACATTTTCTGTTGTGAGCGTTGTGGTGGTGGTGGTGGTGGTGGTGGTGGTGGTATGCAACAGTGGGGTTGTGGAGGTAGAGGTGCTGATGGAATGCTGACAAAATTAACCGCCTAGCGACAATAGATGACACCACAACCTTCCCCGCCTAATGAGATTCCTCCAGATCAATTTCTACTATGCATTCTACTACGTATTTAAATTTCTAATTCGTAATTTTTCTTTGGTTTACAAGATTGTGGGGTTGGTGGGGAAGTGCGGTTGTCATGGTCGAAATTTCCCATGTGGTATGTGGGCTGGCAATTTTGTCCAGGGACAATAGGATGGTTGGCGAGGGACGGCAGACGGTCATTAACGCTCTTTCCAAAGCTTAACTTGTACCCAAGTAGTTCCAGGTTCATCGCAAGGTCTAGGAGAAAGGGCGAGGGAAGGGGAACAAAAAAATACCTGCGATCTGATTGGTCGACAGAATCCGCCTGTGAATCCTACATCTATCTGGCACAGTCCGGCAAAAGTCCGATTGGGGCTAAGTCGAATTAAAGTAAACTAAGGCAGCACCAAGGACGTCAGCTAGTAACAGTTTGCTGTAGTGGTGGTCAGGCAGGGTCGGGGAGATTTTTGCTAGATAATTCAGTATGATACCCGAAGAGCTACAGATTCGGGCATCACGTGATTAAGGTAACCGTACCAAGTTTCGAGCCATTTCGAACTACGTTAAGCGACCTTCGAAGCAGGTGGCACTCCGAAGTAGTGCCAATCAGCTCAACGATAGATTCACCAAAGATGCCAATAGTGGAGTTGGGCTTGGCGTATACTGTGAGTAGAGTAGGAGCTGTTGAGGGCATTGAAAAAATGAATGTAGCCACCCTTACCTGCTCTCGGAGGAAAAAAAATACAAGATAGGGTAAATATGAGCAGACTGTTTTGTATATGTTGGAAAATCTAGATCGATAACCTCACAGAAGGCGTGAGAGAGCCCCAGGAAGCAAGTGAACAGGGCCCGGCAAAGCCGTAAGAGCTGACAGAAAAGTGGAAAAAAGGGTCCAAATGTGGTTGAAGAAAATATTAAAAAATACCAGATGATAGTGACAAAGGATTGGAATCAGAATCTCAAATTTTATCAAATTTTAATTGATAAAATTGGTGGTTTGTGGAATACATTTCTCATTGTATGTAATATATCTATAGTTGAGCCGATTCTATCTTTGAACCGATTGACACTCCTTTGGAGTTCCACCTTCTTCGAAGGGCGCTTAGCATCGTTCGAAGAGGTGGGAACCCTGGTACGGTTAGCTTGGGCGAAACCTGAATTGCGGCTTCTTCTTGCGGAGTTTTCTTAAGTAGATTTCGCCAGCATTTCCAGACGTTATGCCAATGGATCATACCCCAGAGGCCACTTATTATCTCTTGATACTTCTAAGTGTTCACTTCCCATTTTTCCGCTAGCGGTCTGCATGCGCGGCTGTGCGTGATCCTGTTCGTAGGTTTATCCCTTTTGATAGGTAGTAGAGTCGGAGGGAGACCCTGAGTGTGGTCTCTCTAACCGGTCAACGTAATTCCCTAGACTTACATCTTTGGGGGACGATAGGGATATAGAGAACTTAAGTCACCATGAGCTACTATTAGGAGCGTGTTCGGGGTATTCATGACATTAGATTTACTTTTACTCAACCGGGAATTAATGCTTATCCGGCCAAGTGGGAAAAAAAAATCAAATACGAACCGGTTCCATTGCCTAAGATCCGAACCCTTTAGATAGCAGATGTGTCTCTGTTGTAGCATGAACAAGGCTGAAGGGACAGCGTGAGCCCGGCCGCACCACGGAGAGATAGCTACTAGATCGGGGTAGTCTAAGATACCCGGGCTGATGGAGGTGAAAGAGTCGCTCAGTGGTGTTGATAGGTGGAAATGCTGCGGCATGCATTATCAATAACAGATCTGCGATGTAAAACTCTTGTCTCACAGTCATCAGTGTGTTGACGTTTACTCAGCAGGAGATGATTGGATAGTAGTTTTACCCGCTGGAGTCCCTCTTTTTTTTCAGCCTGACTTGTCCAAATTCCATAAAAGCTCCACTATCGTTACCGCAGTTATCACTATAACATATCTACGCTCGCCGAACACTTTGGACATACCATGGACAGAATAGTGTATCGACACTCGACCTCGATTGGTAACAACAATGTCAACTGCAATAACGTAACGAATAGCCACAACAGTACCATCAACGTGAACAATCTCATAGCGGATGAAAACCCAGAAATAATGAAGTGGCTCTCGCCACTCGACCCCAGGGGAAGGCATCACGATGTTCGCACCGACAGGGTCGATGGTGTGGGGAACTGGCTTTTAGAAACAAGCGAGTTTCGGGAGTGGAGGAGTTATGAAAGCGGGGTGGATAAGGCTGTCTTATTCTGCCAAGGGAATCCGGGAGTGGGGAAGACGTATCTAAGGTAAGCTCCTGGCTCATCTTGAAGAAGTAGGAATTATCACCGACGGCCAGAGATATCAGTTCCTTAGTGATCGATTACCTGTGCGACGGATCTTGTGAGGAAGAAATTGCAATCGCGATGTTCTACTGCGACTTCCGCGACCAGAGAGAGCAGACCACCACCAACATCATAGGAGCCATCCTTAAGCAACTGGTAGTTAGAGGGCAAGTGCTGGAGCACGTGCAAGGGGCGTTTCAAAAGGCGCAAAACGAGGTCGGCGGTCGTGGTCTGCGACTTTCGGATATGGTGCAGATGCTGAAGCAGGCTATTGCCGCATTACCCCGGGTGTTTATCTGTGTTGATGCTCTGGATGAGTGCCTTCCTAAACATCTACTGGAGCTTCTTGTGTCACTGAAGGACATCCTTCAGGAGCCATGGAGGACGCGGGTATTTATCACTGGGAGGCCTCAGGTTCGGGCCGAAATTACAAGATATTTCACCGGTAGTGTTATAGTACCGATTAGTCCGAAGGCGCACGACATAGAGAGATACTTGGAGAAGAAGTTGGATATGGACACCGAGAGTGACGCGATGTCCCATACTTTGCGAGCGATCCTAAGAGTTATTCCGCAAAGGATCTCTGGAATGTGTGTGGTGGAATCCGTAGTTCTCATTTCATGCATGGTCTTACATTGACTAACCTTGGTGTTTAGATTCCTCCTTGTCTCGCTAGCTATTGACACAATCCTGGAAGAGGTTACCATTTTAGAGAGGAGGCGAAAGTTGGACGAGATGACCAAGCGCAATCATTTGGGGGATGTGTATGGGACAACTTTGGAACGAATAAAGGCCCAGAAGGGCGGTAGATCCAGACTCGGGATAGGCGCCCTGATGTGGGTATCGAATTCGGAGCGACCTTTGCGAACTAGCGAGCTATGCCATGCCTTAGGAGTCAAGATAGGATCCACGGATCTGGATCTTGAAGGCGTTCCTACAATTCGAACACTGATAGGATGTTCTCTGGGACTTA
>Ga0307510_10009160_pt1 | contig 11785 bp, 4 predicted proteins | sample 12_EM_MG_FD_207224 | JGI IMG/M metagenome (GOLD analysis project Ga0307510, IMG submission 207224) | Populus trichocarpa ectomycorrhiza microbial communities from riparian zone in the Pacific Northwest, United States - 12_EM | ecosystem: Host-associated > Plants > Roots > Unclassified | place... | reverse complement strand
TACTTTTGCTTCCTTTGCCCGGAAAAAGGTGTTGATGCCTCCGCCGTTTTCACTCTGTCGAGCTTCGTTCTCCCTGTTTGTTGCCTTGTAAAGATTTCCTTGTTTTTTTATCAAAGCGAGGTATTGATATGCCTGGTGAAAGACGTAAGGTTGGTGGACGTTAGGTTGGGTATAGCCAAGACAGGGTTTGCGATATTGAGGTAGGAACCGCCCGGCACTGTACCAGCTCAGGCCCTTAGAATCCGATTGAGCTGTCGTAGTACATAAGTAGGACACTCCTCACGGTCTGTGCGCTCGGTAGACAGATTTACGCTTTTGGCTAGCCCAGCCTTTCTCATGTGGTGTTCACCAATGATCACTCGGATTATTTTTTAACCAATGAGGCGGGAGGTAGACTTCCGCACAAGTTAGGTGTTCTGGAGGGACTTTATCCCCCGCAATTGCTCTGCATGGTAACTTATACAATAGACTGTGAGGCGCCGGTAGATACGATCAGTGGTGTACTCAAGCACTTCTGTAATAGGAGTAGCTTGGGGTAGGGTAGTTATCTGGCGAATATTGGCGAGACAGGCAGTACCGCAAAAACCGCAGGGACTCGCTAGGCCCAGACCAGGAAATTTTAAATCCGGGCCACTGAGAGGAGTAGAACTGGAATGAATTCTCAGCGGGCACCTCTCATTCGCTAGTTTATACTAGCAAGCACTTGCCAATGGCAACCTCTTGTTTATGCCGAAATCTCAAGTTCTACGACATCTTACTGGACGGGAATTAAGATATCGCGGTTTTTGCGGTGTGCGGTGTGATTGCATGCCCATTCCAAAGGAGTACTCGGGAATGTTGGCGAGGTTCAGGGCCTAGCAAACCCTAAGATTTCAGGAATACTTTTGGAATGGGCAAGTATAATAGGTATGATAGTACTGTATGCTGCATGTGTTAGCGTACTCATAAATTGGCTCTCGCTACTTCCTCTACTCCTCTTTTTACCTCTTATGGGCGGCTCGCTCCGGCTAGAGAAACTGGCAGTGGGGGAGGGGACTGGGAGGAATGGTAAATTTCCTAATCCGGGATTTCCCAACACCCTCGTATCACTCAGATCCTCTGTCGCATTTGCGTGAATCATGATATCTCTAGTAATCATCACACCACCGCCCGAGGCTCAGGCACTCGCGGGGGTGTTCAGCACAGGCCTAGGAATTACCGATCCAGAGGTGGCGCGGGGTTGTGGTGCCGGGGGGCATGAGTGCTGTGCTTACCGTTAGACGAGTCAGCCCGGACCGCAGAATTGGAGAGCGAATTTTCTATAGCCATGCTCAAGCATAAGGACTTTCGGGACTTGGTCGCTTTCCGGGATTTTTGGAGAATGTGGGGGGTTTGGGAATTGGTTAGGCCGGATGGGTGTGAGGGAAATGGTTGGGGGGGGGGAGGGTTACCGACGACCCCCGGGAGATTGTGTGCGGGTGGACGAGGAGAGGGTGCATGCGGAGCCGCAACGCCCGGGGTTCTGAGATATCTGCTCCGGAGGGCGGAGATGTTGGCTTGGATTCAATGGGAACGGCGCAGAGGGAGGAGATGGGGGCTGTACATGAAGTGAGCTGTTGGAGGCTAGGCGGCGGTGGGTGGTACTTCAGTTGTATTCGAAATGAGTAGTTGAAATACGGCCATTGCGACACAAATACCCAGCCAGCGAAAAAGAGCCTTGTCTTGTTTTCAGATACTTTACGCCGGGTGCGGGTATAACGGCATTGGGTCACGGATGGTTGGTGGAGTAAGTTAGGTGGTAGTTTTTGAGGCCAGCCCTGGATTGGCACAAGTGTCGGGAGCCTAGTCGATTAATTCCGATGGATATGCACGCTCGGGGGTTTGTTTATCTACTTTCTCCTGTTCCTCCACGGCCTACCGAGGGGTGATGAGCTAAATCTAATCAGCTATAGGATACTATAGTAGGGGGCGTTATTACACCGGCGGCCTATGGCGGGTAGACCAGGAGGGGGGGGGGTCAACGAACATGGGGGCTCAACGAAAATGCCAAGTAAAATCACTGTTGGCCACTGTACTTTTGGTGTATTGTTTGTTGAGCCCCGTGTTCGCTCACCCCACTCCTAATCTATGAACATCTTTCTAAAGCTTCTACTAGATTTCGTAGCACATAGAACCGCCAATCATCGAACACATTTTTGTCGGATAAGCCTGATGGGGTTCAGGGCACAATAAGCGATCGAGTGATCCAGGATGTCCCGCGTCACGTAACATAATATCATATCACCGCGAAAGCCAAGAAAAACGATAATGAGATGAACGGGTTGAGCTCTAAATAACATGCAGAGGTTAAAATAAATAAATAAAAGGAATTCCAAAAATTCCGTACAGCCATAAAATCCAAACAACCAGAATAGAAAGGGAAGGGGGGAAGAGAAGAAAAAAAGAATATTTTCTAGTTTTTTTGCGTCCAATCTCATCGATGGTAAGTGGATCACAAGACGATAAAAGTTTGATAAGTGAAAAAAGTGAAAAAAGATAATAATATATGAAGTAGCCCAACCCGCTCATGTACCGGGGCTAATAAATAAAAACCATGGGGGTAAAATATAAAAAAATAAAAGAACAGAAAAGAGTTTTTTTTTGCGGAACCGAGTTTATCCAACCGTAAGCCATATCTTGAAGATGTCGTGAGGAAGGAAGGAGGGATTAGATGAGGGAGGCGAGGGCGACACAACCGAGGTTGACGAGGCCGTTCTGGGGAACAATTAGCACAGGAGAAGATGCAAGGAGAGGGAGGGAGGGTGGGGGGTGTGGAAGTAATACTTGAGAAGTCTCTCCTTGGCAGCACGCAGCTTTTGCATCGCACTGCTTGTTGATGGGAACCTGGGCTATAACAACGATTTAACAAAGCTCACCTGGCTAAGATGAAGGAATACTTACCAGCGATAACCGCCGCAACATTGATAGGCGAGCACTGAATGCCAATATCTCCGCTACCAAACAGGGAGCCCAACAACCCGGCATTGGTAGTATCACCCTTCTTCTCGATCTTGTTGCAGCAGTTCAATTGCGCGTTACCGCAAGTCTGGACTCCCTGCTCGACGGTATAATCACCGACAACCTTGCCCTTATTCGCGGCGGAGTTGCCGGCATTCTGCCCCTTGTTGCCAACGTCCTGGTTGCCGTCCGCGACCTGTGTCGTGTCCTCGACGGTGGTGATCTGGCGGGCGATTAGAGGAGAGGCGCTGACTGTGAGGGCAAGAGCCAAGACGGAGATGATTGAGAAACGCATTTTCGAATTAAGAGGAGGGGGGATTAAGTATTAAAAGATATGGGTGGTAATGGGCTTTTTCTTTTCTATTCTTTTTTTTTTTTGAAGGATGGTTTTATGGGGGAAAAATGAATGTGGGGTGAATGAATGGATACTCGATGAGATGGTGGTGAGAAAGGAGAGAGCTTGGGGGTGAGGAGGGAGGGCATTTATATCTTTTCGCTCGCTTGAGGGAGTAGTAATGCTTCGGAGGTGGGATCTTTGCTAGGGGTGTGTCCGCCGGTACGATTTGGGGTAAGTATGCACCGAAGATAGGGCGGGAAGTATCATAGCTCTCCTTCGCTACTATGCGCTCTGCGCTCTGCGGAGACAGCGTGAATGAAGGAGAGAAAGTAAGGGAGGGGGTGCTCTGTTGTGTTGTGTTGTGTTGATCCGAAGAATCACCCCTTGGCAAGTAATTAAACGTTGCATTCCCCTTACTCCATGCCCCGCGGAGACACGCATTTCTAGTCATTTCACCATCACAAGTTACTCCGATTTAAGAATTCTCCGGATTTTGGAAACTGGAGCGAGTATGAAAATTTTCATCTGAGATCAACGGGTCTCGGGACGCTTGGGGTATCCAGAATTGGGCCAGGGGATGAGATGCAGGAGTGCACAACACTAAATATTTTTTGCTTATGATGTGGCTTCGGCTTTGGTTTGTCTGGAATTTCATTTGACGCAGCTTTTTTCCTATCTGTATACGTGTCTGTTATCTGCTATTTGATGGCAATCTTTTACCTCTGGTAGAGTTCGGGATGTCTTCCCTACCCCATCTCAAACCGTCCTGCCCGGGTACTCCAAGATTCTATCTTTCCTTCTGTTTACGCTTACCATAGGTTAACCGTAATGTGATAATAAGTACTTTACGCACAACCCTGCAATCTGGCATCACGCGCCCGAATACTCCTTTAGGATCTGATTTAAGGTATTTTGCTAACATATATTGCTATATAGGGACCTCAGAGGGTGCAAGATCTACTTGAAAATTTCCCTCAATAGGTGGACTCGCCGGAGCGCCCGACAATAGTGTACGCGATAGTGCATCAAGAACCCCTATGCCCTATTGGGAACCGCCGGTAGGCTTTCTACTAAATAACAATGGGTTAGTTGGGAGATTTCTTCTGAGCTTACCCGAATTGAAAGGGGTTGGGAAAAAAATAATTCTGAAGCCTAGCAATGATTTGGGTATGGTTTGAGTCGGTGAAAGGATGATCTGCGGTGGCTATTTGGTTATTTTAAACTCTCGAGTCTCACGATAACTCATGCAGCTATTGCACCCTACCCCCCCCGTCTTTTATGCTCATGAGAGCTAAAGCCAAGCTTGAGGAGGTATCATATCTCCAGCCGACATGGTATCCCCAGCGTAATCGGGGCACAGCGTAGTATACCCTAGAAATCTAGAAATAGGCTGCAAGGCTTATCAAAAGTTGAGTTGAGAAGCAACGTATCCTCTAAGGGGTCATACTCCCTATGAACTCGGCTTTGGACTTTTGTAGTTTGCTCCGGGGTGCAGCCTATTTCCAATTCTTGGATGGCACGGGCCGCGGTCAGCGGGATGTAGAAAATAATCAATGCGGAGGTAATGATCGGCGATGAGGGTTCTATGCAGCGGAGTGGAACAGCTCATGTGGAGACACAGAGTTTGTATTAGGCTGTGAGAAAGTTCATGATTGATTGTGTTGAGTGTTGAGAAAGGGAGGTCAAGAATAGGAAGTGAGGGATGAGGAGAGGAAAAGACGGGAGAGGAAAAACAGGTGGGAGAAAGCTTTTCATAGCTTGCATGTCCCTTCACTGGCGCGTACACATATCGCTGCTGCCTCAGAGTGCTGCGCATCCCCCATCAAGTGTGGCTGTTTCTAACAATGCCTGAAAATCGATGACCGAGTGATAATCGGTGAACATTGGGCTCTGTACATTGATTACGAAATCACTGGTACCAAGCTTTCTTTTATCTTTTTTTCCCCGCCATGAATGGGCTGAGCTGAATTTAAACTAGTAGTACATCCCGAAAAAAAGTGATAAAGACGAAATAAACACCCAATTATGTAAAAGTGGTCTTCTCCCTCACTCATCCGGTCGAGGGCATCTGCTACGGAAATGGAAAAGGAGAGGAAGAGAGGGAGTATAAGAAGTTACAAGTTCAATCCACATTAATAGTGAATATTAAGGGGGATAAAAAGATATTTATATCATGTACTAATATCATGGGGTGGATAACCGCAAAGAACAAGAATAAGGAAGAACTCGGAGCCGGCGATCAGATGAGGGATGCGAGGGCGAGACATCCAAGATTGATAAGGCCATTCTGCGAAAAGTCAGTACACAAAGAAGACCCATTATGGCCATCAGAAGAAATACCTGGGAAACCTCTCCCTGGCAGCAGGCAGCCTTCGCATCGCACGCCTTGTTGATAGGAACTTGGACTATTCCGGAGATTAGTGAAGCTCCCCTTCCGGAAAAATATGATACTCACTTGCGGCAACCGGAATATTGATCGGTGAGCACTGGATCCCGATATCTCCGCTGCCAAACACGGCGCCCAACAACCCGGCATTGGTAGTATCACCCTGCTTCTCGATCTTGTTGCAGCAGTTCAATTGCGCGTTACCGCAAGTCTGGACTCCCTGCTCGACGGTGTAGTCGCCTGTGACGTTGCCCTTGTTGGCAGCGGAGTTGCCTGCGTTCTGTCCCTTGTTGCCGACGTCCTGGTTTCCATCTGCGACCTGTGTGGTGTCTGAAACAGAGGTGACTTGGCGGGCGACGAGCGGTGAGGCGCTGACGGTGAGGGCGAGGATGGAGATGATTGAGAAACGCATTTTGGTTGTGGGGTTTGGGGAGGTGATTGGACCAAGATTTGAAAAGATGTTTTGAAGGGGTTTCTTAAACGAGTGTGGGAGTGAGTTAACGAATGTGTGAGTAAAGTGAACTAATGTTGGATGAGATTGTGGGGATGGGGCGCGAGGGAGGAGAATGCTTTATAGGACTTTGGGAGACCGGAAAAGACTATTGTGGTGTTTTGATTAGAAATTGCTGTTGTGATCAACTGTGCAGTGTATCCGCCCCGCGAGAAAAATGCGTTTTGTGCAATTAGCTGTGTTTGCATGCTGCCGACTTGCATACCAACAAAGGGGGGAGGGCAAAGAAAGGGGTCCAGGAACGTAGAGAACCCTTCGCAGATCCTTTCCTCCATCGTTGCCATTCATTTCATTCACGGTAATAACTCTCTGGAGACGGGAATGTCCTCTGGATCGTAGGCTGGAGCGAGTATGGGACTTGCAGCAAGACGATGTAAGTTTTTTACAACTGGTTCTGGAACAGCGGTCTGGTGTCGAGATGGTTGTTTTTGTTTAGTATAATGTAACGCAAGAACTATTCTGCCTGATTCCGGTATTGTATTGTATTGTATCCTTTCTTTCTTTCTTTTTTCTGCAAACGCCGGGGATTTTCTCGTTCGCTTGATAGCGCTCGATCCGGCCCACGATTTATCTATTTGTTTGTTTATTTTGGATCCCTCTGTGTAGGCCCTCGACCCGCAAGAGATACAGAGGAACCTATGGAAATTATTGTAAGGCAGGCGCTACCAACGGTGGATTCGGTATGCTGACATCTTCGGACGGCAATCTATTCTCTTGCCTAGAGCAACCTATGCACGAGTCAATCAAATCACGGGAACTGAAAAACAGTAAAGACGACTACCATAAAATATCGCTTTTGATGAACTCGCCTGGGGTAGGGCACCCCGAAATCTCCGGTGCTAAGAAAACTAACTTTTTGAGAACTTTGGAAGGGACAAGATATTTGGCCAATCATCGATTCCAGAAACTTGGCCTCTTGTAAGCTCTTCTAGCCCGGGCCAATTCATTAAGAGCGAGATTTTCGGTAGACCTTTGTCCAAGCACCCCTGCGTCTACTGTTCCAAAATGGTCCGCTACTGCAGGCACCGCGAGACAAACTTTGCCCCTTGTGAAGGGTGAAGGATTGATATGCTGGCTCAGTTTATCACCGACCTTGACTTTCGGTGATTTTGTGGGAGAGGCTTGCTCTAGGGGCTACTAAGGAAATTTTTAGTCCTGATATCTTCTCTATAGTAGGTGTAATTAAGCTCGGGAATACATGCTACAGGCAAGAAGCACCCGAACGTTTGGAGGGAAAACAGGGATAATTCAGGAATAATACAGGTATAATCAGCAATATTTCAGGGATATTTTAGTGGTAAGACATACTTTGGAGGCCTGTGTACGCAGTTAACAGGGGCAATTTGGGCGAGAATTGCCCAAGATGGCGTCTGATCACCTCAATGTTCGGGTAATTCTTGCCTGGGACGAGTAGACTAATTCGCCAGTGGATGCAGATGAGAGAAGGTAGAAAAGGGGGAAGGTGACATCTTTGGTAGGAGCTGGGACATCTCTACTAGTAGTGTGGGGCTCACTTGACCGAAAAGCTAGCTCTAGACTACCTGAAGGTGTTCCCCCATTATTTACTTTAGGGAATCGGCCAGAGGGTGGACCGTGTGCTCTGCTCACATTAATGAACCCAGTAAGGAACGGGTGGCGGGGGTTCTGATCATGTGAATCACCGAGTGACACTCTGTGCAATAACCGCACCCCCCACTTTTACAACCTCACGACTGTCTAAAAGCAAGTGTTCACAAACAGGTTGAGCTCTAATTTAAACTAGCCACACAGTGAAAAATATAAGTGAAAGAAAAATGGTAGAAGTAATTATTTTAGTCCTCCTTTTGCGACACCCCCCGCTTATCGATTAATGAAGCGAAAGATAAGGAAAGAATATCCGATGTTCGCAAAAACAAGTGACTAGGGAAATAATAATCATAACGGAAAAAGGGGGGTGAAAAGGGGAGCCCAACCCGCTCGAAGTATGATAAACTAAAAAGAAAAAAGAAAACCAGAAACCCATTTTATCCAACCGTGAAAACTGTATCTTGAGCAGGCTGCTGACGCGGGGAAGGAATGCATAGTGGTAAGTCCCTTAGATGAGCGAGGCGAGGGCGAGGCAGCCGACATTGACAACTCCATTCTAGGGAGGTTAGTGTGCGCTGTAAGAAGGAGAGGGGAAGGGAATACCTGAACGGTGTCCCCTTGGCAGCAGGCTGCCTTTGCATCGCAAGCTTTGTTGACGGGAACCTGGACTGTTCAAACGATTAGTAGAGCCCACGGATCTCAGAGGGGATGAATACTCACCAGCAAGAGCTGCGACGTTGACGGGCGAGCACTGGACACCAAGATCCCCGCTTCCAAAGACGGATCCGAGGACTCCAGCGTTGGTGGTATCACCCTTCTTCTCAACCTTGTTGCAGCAGTTCAATTGCGCGTTACCGCAAGTCTGGACTGCCTGCTCGACGGTGAAGTCACCGGCGACCTTTCCCCTGTTGCTGGCGGAGTTGCCAGCGTTCTGGCCGGCGTTGCCAACTTCCTGATTGCCATCGGCAATCTCAGTGATGTCCTCGATAGATGTGATTTGTGGGCCAATTAGGGGAGAGGCTGAGACGCTGAGAGCGAGAGCGAGGATGGAGATGATTGAGACACGCATTTTGATTATTGAGTGGAATAAGAGGGAGTTCTTGGAAGATTGATTAGGTGGATTATGATAAAGAGGTAGTAATATGCGGTGAAAGAATGTAGTTGTGTATGGAGTGGACGCTCGATGAGATGGTGGTGAGCAGGAAGTGACTGATGGGGAGAGTGGAGGGGGGTTATATACGATTCATCCCTCTATGAAAAAAAGACTTTGACAAAGAAAAAAGAGAGAAAGATGTTCGAGTATTGACTGTCCGCCAAATGCGTAGATCGGATCTCGTAGCTAATCCGGCATGGGGAATACTCAAAGAAGATTGATGAACGAAGATTCCAGCACCAGTATCCACTTCCCCTTCCCCCTGCTGTGTTCGGTGGTTCATCGGAAATTAGTTCACGACGCGAGAGACATATATGCATATCTCCATCCCTTCTTCGGTGGGTGTGTCTCCTTGCCTTCTCGGCAGGCGTGGAACCTTCAATAAAGTTTTAACAAAATACCTGGTCGCCAGACGCCACAACGGAGGATTTTCTCATAACGGGCGATAATAAACCAGCTCCCTGGCCCAAAGACTTTCTTGTCGAATTCAGTAATTGGGAAAAAGTTTAGAAGTATGATAGCAAAGAAGGGCAGCATAACCTTATGCGGCGTCATCCCTTGAGTGCATCGTAGGTGCCTCTACGTCACTACTTGTCCCAAGTAACAAGTATCCGGAAATACGAGTGATGAATTTGTGATACGCACGGATTGTTTGCCATATATTTTGCGAACCCCTATTTCCGAAAACTTCTCGCCTGGGGCAAGTACTAATACCAGTGTTGTGGAACAGACGAATCCGCCCGCCCTTAGCCAGACAGCTATCGTACTTATGGTTATTGGGTGTATTAATGTTGATCCCCAATCCGTGGCGTAAGTAAGGGCTTCTGTGGACCTAGTAATTGGATGGTGGACGCTTTAGGAAGTCACGTGTTGATTGATCGACGAACCGCTCGGGAATGGGTTAGAATTAAGGCTTAGCGACATCCCCTCGTTTGATTGTTGCAATAGCGTTGCGATCAGCAATGACTAGTCAACTGTCAGTAATGAGCCAAGCATACCTTAAACCGCCATGAGGATTAGATTCATTCGAAATCTTGGGCATTAGTCTATTTGCGTAATCATGATATAGAAAACTTGTTTGAGAAGGAGTGTAGTGCTCAGAATGGAACGAAATCAGTAGCACTCAGCATGGTAATGATGCACACAAGATTGTCCGCTTATTTCCTCCTAATCTCTCAAATAGGCTATGGTCAACCATTTTGAACCCAAGTGGGCGCCAGGTTTGGGGGATAATGGCCAATTGCATAGCTAACCATACTATTATTGGCATCGCACTCACCTCAGTGTCGTTGCCACACCGCTGGGGGGCAAGTCACGAAATCAAACGAAGGGATATGCATTGTTTGGTATGCAGATGGTTTAAGGGTGTTTGCTGCAGGGCTCAAAGCCTTTTTTCTTAGAGGTATTCGCGTGGAGCAAGGTCTTCGGCAATAAGAGCAACAGCGCAGGTGCCGTGTTTGCAGTGCGATTTTACTGAGTTTTTTTCCTTTGTTCGCGTTCCGACTAAGATCGCTATACAGGCCTTACAAGATCAGATGAGTATCGAGTGAGAGTAGGTGGCGGCCCTAAGATAGAATGAGTGGTAGAAGATGGGGGGCGGCAATTCTTTGTTGCGGTAGGGACTGCTAGTAAAGATTGTTTTTTGCAGGTTCGTTATTTGCTCATGTTGTGCGGTGGCAACGCGCGAGAGCAGTGAAGAAGTTTATCTAAGGCATGGAGACATTTTGTGCGTTGAAAGCACTTACGGTACTCGATAGTTACCCGCTGCAGTCTGCCCTGGGCGGGGTCTTTTCTTGGATTTGGGGGATCCTCCATAATCAGAGCGTTAGTCTTGGATAGGTTTGGCCCGACAAGTCAATAGAATTGCGAACACCTGTTAGCGAAATCCAATGTGTCCAGTGGGCTGGACGGGCGGATCTTTTATGATATCATACCGTGTTAGGAAAACGCTAATCCCTCTCTGGATGCTTTGATTCAGAATCCTGAGATCAGAGGTTCCGGAGATGGTAGATTTTAAGAGTTTTTACTGTAGACGATCAATGCATTTGATCCTTAGAAAATATTATGGAATACGGTGTGGATTGATTTTAGGGCCCTGTTTATCTCGGGAAAAAATTCTATAATGTTAAGCACAAGTTACAGGCATCTAGAACCAGAACGCTTGGGTCCTAATTTTGTATGGGCGGTCAAATATGCACAGGTAATTTACCATACAAAAGTTTTATCCCTATTCCTCCCTATACCAAGGGATAGTTACATCGGGAATACTGGCCATGGAATTCGGGGAACATTTGTCCTCTGACAAAGAAAACGAGTGTTTCGGAGGCAGAATACAGATATACACCTGAACACCCCCTTTCCTCGTTCTATGAATACCATGAGAGAGCATTAAGATTGGATACCGATGTCCTTTTTCACCAAAGATAAAGTATCAAGCGCCTGAACTGTCTATTTCTGAAGAAGCAGTTAAAAGGTCAAGAAGAAAAAGTATTAGGGTGTTGTGCTGCCAAAACCAAAGAGTAGGTTTTTAGAGGAATTGCTGGAGAAAACTGTGCGCAGACTACCAGCCGAAGTTCAGTGTGGAAGGTTATTCACATCCTGTTTCTGTTGGGTCCGGAACCGATACCATGAAAGAACATTCCAAATTGGAAGAACATTCTCTTAGCACCACCGGAATGAGACCATGCCCGACGATGGCCAAAGTCATTGACGGGGCTCTGATCTCAGCAATATCCCCTCCCGAAATCCCCGGAACAACCCAAAACAGCACAACTCTCCCTGTCCCTGATATCCAAACCAATAGAGAAAACATGGAGATCGAGAACGGCTCACTGAGTGACTGTTATATGGGGATAC
>Ga0307510_10009158_pt1 | contig 11786 bp, 12 predicted proteins | sample 12_EM_MG_FD_207224 | JGI IMG/M metagenome (GOLD analysis project Ga0307510, IMG submission 207224) | Populus trichocarpa ectomycorrhiza microbial communities from riparian zone in the Pacific Northwest, United States - 12_EM | ecosystem: Host-associated > Plants > Roots > Unclassified | place... | reverse complement strand
ACAGGAGAGTGCGCTAAAAAGACGAGCGATTGATGTGGGCCACATCAATATCCAGGAGGTCCGTATTGAAGACGGACAGTGTCTTGAGAGTGGCATCCATGACATTCATGTCGACGATAGGCGCAAAACGATTGGTGGACAGCTTGTTCGCTTCCACATTATCATGGATACTCATTTTATCCATGTTGTCTTCCGGGATAGAGTCCATTTGACGTAACGAGGTCCCGGGACGTTTGCCTAGATTGCAATTGGTGGTGACGTGTCCTGGTTTGCTGCAGTACATGCAGAGTTTTTCTCTGAAGCGGCATTCCCTTTCTTCGGGGGAGAGCTTTCCTCGGCGAAACAAGGTTCCACAACTACGTCCTCGAAATTGACCGCGTCCTCGTGTTGCATTTATTTCTGCGGTAGGTTCTTCTTTGTCAATTGATCGAATTCGAGGGGTAAAGCGACCTCTTCTGCATCCTCCTCCTGTAGAGGTTGTATAGGACCTTGGTGTAAACATGCGGAAGGAACGATCCAGGTCTCGAGCTTTGTCGACGAGATCTGGGAGTGTGGCTGGCTGGGGTGATAGGGCAACTAGTTTCTGTTGGAGTGCCGCGTTAATGCATCGCCTGAAAGCATACATCTTGGTATTGTTATCGACGCCTGATCGTCGAGCATGGTGGGTCCAATCTTGGTACCAGTCGTTAAATTCTCGGTTGCCCATGTACGTATTATGCATCCCTTTAATGGCTTCTTGTTGGACTTGGGGAGGGATGAATTGCTTCTGGAAAGCAGTCTGGAATTGGATCCATGTCCCATAATTGGTTGGATTGGCTGCTAAGGCATCAGCGATGCGGTCGCTGGCCCAATCTCCTCCACAAGTACCAGCTTTGAAATTGGTCAGTGCTGCCAGTACTTTCTTGTCATCAGTATTGTAGACTGCATCGTTCATTGTATAATAGTTGGCCAGGGTGTTCCAAAAGGCTTGGGCCTTTGTTGGGTTCCCATCATAGGGATCAGGGGTACTTCCCAAAAGTTTGGGAGTCGCAACGTTTCCTGCCATAATAACTGGGGGTGGGGGTGGTGCTGGGGGACTGGGTGGTCTCTGTGGTGGGCCTGTTCTTCCTGAGCGTGGCCGGTGAGGAGGGATCTGCGGTGGTAGTCCCTTGGGGTTTCCTTTTGGTACAGGTAGTGTCTCTGACTGGGTTGCGGCGGGTACTGGAGTGGCTTGTGAGGATCTCGAAGAGCCAGCAAGGGTCTGGGGTAAAGGTTCTTCCTTTGCTTTGCCTTTGGACACGGGTGGAGTAGGAAGTGAACTTTCTTCTGGTATTGAAAGTTTGGAGCCTCCAGGAAGTGTACTTGCTGGACGGGACGGGGTTCCCTGGGGACTTGGGGTACTAGGGCGACTGGTGAGTTTCTGGAGGGTGGCAACGATCTGTGTTTCAGCTTCTTGTAATAAGTTGCTAACATTAAGTGTGTCTTCGTTGGTGGGGGAAGGTGTACTGGGGTTTGATTTGTATTCTGTGGTGGCGGGACTTTCTTTCTCGAATTCCCCTGGGATCGTGATTTCTTCTGCGTCAGAAGTGCTAGGGCTTTGGAAGTGTACCATTCGATTATTGAAGTATTTCCACTTGGAATCTGTCGTGTCCCACTTGATTTGTTTACCGTGGAAGGTAGCAGTGCGTTGTATGAAGTCAAAATTGTCGACTTTGTCAAGGTGGAGGACAAGGAATCGAAATTTCCTTGTAGCAAGTGTTTTGTTATTTGAGGTAAATTTCCAGGAGGTTCCTACTCCTTCACACCAAATTCCTGGTGTAAGGAAACGGGCAAAGAGACACCTAGTGTCTTTATAGTCTGCAGCAAAGGTGTCAGTAGCGTAGACTGGGATGTACGCCTGTTCTTCTTTGGTAAGTTCTAGTTGATCTTCGGGCAGGAAGTTGCTAAGGATGGTTTCCCAAGAGCTCATGCAAGGGTGACAGTATAACTGGGATTATCCCAACTATAGAAAATCGTACACACTTTAACCAGACAAGGAGTTCTAGTATCACTATGATGGGTAATGCCTCTATAATCCTCTAGAATACTGTTGATTGTGATCAAAGTACGGTATTTCCAAAAGAATTTGTTAAAGGCCCCAATATGCAGAGTGATAGTCTGTAACTCTGTCAAGGGGTGGCTAATATGTTTCTCAGTACGATTTTGTAAGAGGAACAAACAATGTTGCTTGAAGATGTGGAGCTCTGTGCGGTTTCTTGTAGGGGCAGTGACACTGAGGTAGATAACTTCCGGTAAATAGATTTGTGATGTGGCTCCAACTAGATCTGAATTTCCTGAGACACTGGTGTGATGACTATGGGGAGTAGGGGGCAGTGGTTGTTCGACTCTTGGTAATGCGTTATATGGTCCGTGTAGGACTTCTTGGATGTGATGGGTTACTGGTACCGTGAAAGGATTTGGGGGTGGGGTTGGTTCTCTATAAACGTGGGGAGAGGGAACGGGCTGGGGTCGTCATTCGACGAAGTTCTGGGTGCGACGAAGTCTGTGTCTTCCTCTTTCGTTAGAGGGTATGAAGTGTCCTCGTTCCTGGGCTGGGGCTGAGTGATTTCTCCGGCTACATGGACTGGCCAGGTTGTCGGTTGTAATGGAGACCTTCTATAGGTCCTGTTCTGAAGAATCGGGGGTCCCAGAGGTGGATTCCAAGTGGGGTGGGGGGAGTTCCGGGGTAACGGCTATCGCAACAACAAAGGTCGATTCTGCAGAAACAAAGATCCGGGTTGTCATTCGAAAAGGTGATCTCTCGGGCACGCCGATATACCGACTCAGGTGTACTTGGGGGACTGGATTGAGGGGTACCAACCAGAGTGGGGGGTAATGTACTGTCCACGCTGTCGTGATAGGATGAATCGAGCGAGAGAAGATCTGGTTCCAAGAGGATATGCTGGAAACGTTCCAGGTATTCGGTGTCCCTTCCCTGGGTATTTGGCTGGGTGATGGGGAGGGTAAAGTGGGAAGGGGGGTCGATGAGACTTGTATGTGGGGTAAGGAGATCTGTGGTCCAGGCGCGGTTGTTCCACCGATACGTGAGAATGCGTTTGTCGCTGTAGATGAACTGATACAAGTTAGTTGAAGTGAATTCTCCGCTTGGGTTTGTCTGGAGTTGAATTTCGTTAAATTCCACTTCAACTTTGGTTTCCGACACGTAAAATCTAGATAGAAATCTGATTCTGTGTCCGGCTTGGATCTGCGTGATAATCTCCGGTCTGTGTGACGGAACGAAGTAGTGCCAGAAAAAGGTTTCGTCGTAGAACAGGGAGATCTGGGTAGCTGGGGATTGGTCAAAGTTGTGAGCGCCAGAGAGTTGCCAATATGTGGTGCAACGTCTTGCTGTGTTAAGGATATCAACAAGTTGGTAATCAATGTAATGATAGAAGCGTTGAGCGCTGAAGAGTCGACCAAAGGGGAGGATGTCTAGAAGATCTTGAGGAACCAAGTGATGTTTGCTCCAATACGTAAGTTGGACTTGTTCCTGGAGATTGGTGATTCTTGAGTAAGTTTGTCTTAAGATTTCTTCACGGAAATTGGCCACTTAAGACAAACGAGAAAAGGAACAAGTTAAAAACCTTTGATTATTTTACACTGATAAGTCCTTTGTAACTTACTAAAAGTATTACAAAGGATTTTCTGAGGGGGGTGTAATAAAATCAAATGGTCAGGAGGGAACTTGTGGGGTAGGTACGAAGCAAGAGAACTGTGGGTCCGTACGAAGCAAGTCCGTAATTCGCGTGCTACGGTTAATAAAAAGAATCCCCTGCTCGGTGAAATGTAAGTGTCCGCAGAGGATAGCCGTATGACCGTCTAGAAAATCGTACGCGACAAGGGGGACAAGGGCTCCTTCAAAGTGAGCGAGCCAAAGGGGAGGGAAGCAGGAGAAAACAAACTTAATCGAGTCCAAAAAGGTGGTCTTGATGTAACCGAAAGGGAAGTTGGGGGACCACGGGTGCTTGCCTACTTTGGCACAGATGTGGACTGGGGGAAGGGCGCTGTCGGAGTGGACGTGGATGGAGTGATGGGCGTCGGCGCGGAAGGGGGTGACGAAGTACGGAGGTGTGGTGGTGTCAAGGTCTTGGGCCCGGGGGATATGATTGAGGAATTGGCTGTTGACGAGTTCCTCAGACGAGAACCAGATGTGTTGACCCTGCTTGTAGTGGACCATGTACTGATGAGGGTGTCCGTTGGCAGGGAGGCAAGGCGGGGTGGCGAAGAGGTACTCAAAGGGGGTGATGACGACCGTAGGGTAGAATACGGGGGCAGGGAAAGGAGCAGGTGACGGCGGGGCAGGGGAAGCGATGGTGGCGATGGGTGCTTCAACGATGGGCGGGGGAATGTTCTCAAGAGGGATGTCCTTGATTGATACATGGTCGATGAGACCACCTGTAAGCTGAAGGTGGCTCCAACTATCTTGGGTGAGCGGGGGAAGGAGGGAGTCGAGCTCTTCTTGGGCGAGGCGGACGATGTGGGCAGCGGTTTCTTCTCCAAGTTGCTCAAGGTCGAACTCGGCGGTGGCACGAAGTGCCTCCGCAGTGGGCTTGGGAGTAGATGGTGATGGCGAGCGGACCATGTAGGGGTCGATATCAATGGGGGTGGGTTCGAGGGTGTCTGGGTTGACGAGGGTGATGCCGACGCTAGCGGACAAGGTGGAGTATTGTGGGGACTGTGGAATGTATACGTTGTAGGGGCCGGGGCCAGTGGGTTCGAGGAAGGGGAAGCCGGGGACGATAAACTTGGGGCTGGAGGCAACGGTGGGCGACCAGGGGACAACGGGGGACGATGTGGAACTAGGGGGGTACTGGAGACAGGGGCTTCTGGGACTTGGGTAATTCCAAGTGTTGTGGGGACTGTTGAGGATGTTGTTGACGACCTCAAGGGCGGCGGCGGAGTTCTCCTGGTAGACGGCGTTCAAGTCGGACCAAGAGGCGACGGAGATGGAAGGGGAGGACACTTCCAAACAGTCAGCTTCAACTTTAAGAGACTGTTCTAATGTCGGGAACTCACTACTTTATGGGTAGCGAGACTCGACGATGGCGCGGAGTTGAAGGTGACTGATCCAAAGGAGCAGCAAGGAGACGTTGAGGAGGAAGAGGCAAAAGGCGAGGAGGGGCGGGATGGAGTTGACTGTAGAAGACGACGGGCGAGCTGCTGATGATAAGGGAGCTTTGAAAGGCTCCAGTGTGGGGATTGACAAGAGAACAGTCTAAGGACTGTTCACCTAAATTCGTAGGTCTTATATACTAATACAGGGTGGTCTGTGCGCAGTTTAGGGTAGGTACATTTACAGGTAACGGGGGACTGCGCAGTCAATGCGCAGCAACTGCGGATTACATTATACATCTCGATTAGGGTCTAGCCCTAATGAGTCGCGTCTTTGTTGATCGAGTCGCGTCGCGTGTTCGTTGATTGTTTAGTGGACGTGTCTTGTTGATCGTTCCCACGATCTGCCATGTGTTGATCAACGGGTTAGACGTGCGTCCAAAGCGCATCTTGTCATGTGACGTTGTTGATGACCAGTTCCTTGATAGGTCATGTGTTATCTTCCCAGGGTCACGGGGTCATAGGTTCCCAGGGTCACGTGCTGATAAGTCATGTGATGTACAAGTGGCGAAGGGGTCACGTGATGAGTCACGTGTAGGGTCATGTGATATGTTCCCACGGTCACGTGGTGCTGAAGTTATGGGTTTGTTGCTGAGACTGGGGGGCGCGAGTACCGCTTGCGACAACAAATAGATGATGAGTGCGCAAGTTACTAACTGCACCTAAGCAAAGTGCTGGGTAAAGTAGGAGGAAGGATAAGGGGAGAGTCTCAATGATGTTTGAGACAACTTCAAGAAAGGCTGGTGAAGCTACAGTGCTGGACAATTAAACACAGTAAATTTCCTGGCACCTGAAATATAAGGTTTTCGGAAAAATAGAGTTTAGAATTGTGCTCAGGTGGGCTGAAAACGTACAAAAACACACTTTGCGGACTTTCCCACGCATTTTTTGGGGTGGCCAACTATTGGGGTCAGGAATTCAACATAATATTACCCTTTTTGGGCTTTCTGGGTGTCAAATTGTCAATTTACAGGGGCATGTACCACTGTGGGCCAACACAATGGCGTGATTTCTGCTTCCGGACCGCCCACTTGGCTGCTTTCCCAGTCAAACCAGCACAGTGGGCATCCAGGAACAGTTGAAGGCACTTCATTAAGCATTATTTCTCACGCATTATGCATTTTTATCGGCATTTTGATCTTTTTGTGGCTGTTGTCATGTCACATGGGGTCACCTGACTCCTTATCACATGGTTTCTACTGCCCTTATCAGATAGGTTTCGCACTTTTCAAGATCAGCATTGAATTCAGAAGGGTGAAATGAATCCATTTATCCACCTTTCAATAAGTAAACCCTAACTTTAGGGTTGGCCAACTTCGGATTTTTGCCAAAATTAAAGTGGTGTTTATTATGCATTTTAAACAAAAATACACCTTTGAAAAAAATTTACTGTGTTTAATTGTCCAGCACTGTACAACACTTGGGATTAAACCAAGTCAGGCTTAAGGCCCAATTCTAGGAAAACACAAGGGTTTATATACATGTGAGGAGGCTGTATGACTCAGGCCTAATACTACAAGTACTTGTACTAGTAACGAGTCATAGTCCAAAAGATGGAGTCATATACTGCGGAACTGACTCGTGTGTGAAGGTAACAAAAAGGGGGTCAGTATGAGTCGCAAAACGAGGCTATGAAGAAGGTATAGTAAGCGGGCCGAGAATCTGGAAGCGAGGCTAAGGTAAGCGAATAGAGATGAGTCAGGGGTCAAGAAAGGAGTCATGTGAGGTCAGGTGAGAGAGTATCAGGTGATGCGCAGGTGACTTGGGAACAGGTGACGTAGGACAGGTGACTTTGAGGAGCAGGTGATTGGAATGGCATGTGACTGGTCATGTGGGTGGTCAGGTGACTAGTCAGGTGATTGGTCATGTGATCGAGGTGGATGGATGGCTGGTCACGTGATGGGAAAGGCTTAGTAAGCAGGTGGAAAATGAAAAAATACACCCTGCGTAAGCCCAAGAACGTAACAATACTAAGGGAATTACAACCCTTGTATCTTTCATTACTGCCGCATACCTCACCTTTGCGCACGTTGCGCCTTAAGGTTCAATAGGCCTTAACACAATCCCTCAGCGGACATTGTATGCCTGAATGCAAATACATCCCAGTTACCATGGGAGGTATGGCATCGACGCTTCGGACATGTCGGATATTCAGGCTTGCAAAATTTGTTGTGTCTTAATCTAGTCAATGGATTTACAGTAGATGCAAGCTCCTTGAAGCCCAACTGCATAGCCTGCACCAAGGTGAAATTATTTGAAGCCCCTTACAGCCCTGCTTTGGATAAACAAACAAAGACAGGGGAACTCACACATATGGACTTGTGGGGGAAATACAACGTCAAGTCGATCAATGGCAACCAATATTATTTATTGTTGGTCAACGACGCTACCTGACATATTACAATCGAGTTTCTAAAGTCAAAGAAACAAGCCGCGTGGAAAGTTATCGACTATATGACATACCTCAAAGTTTGGGGAAAGTCTCCCCAAGCCATATGAATGGACAGAGGTACTGAGTTCGTTAACGAAAGTCTGCGGGATTGGAGTAACACAGAAGGAATACAACTTCAATTAATGGCACCATATTCACCTTCACAAAATGGAGTTGCCAAGCAGATAAATAGAACACTGGTAGAACTCTCATGCGCAATGCTTGCGGCTTCAAAACTACCAGAGTTCCTTTGGGAACCGGCAGTCGCACATGCTGCGTATTTGCAAAATATGTTGTACACCACTTCGTTGGTAAATGCAACACCATACCAAATATGGCATGGATGAAAACCAAATGTATCCAACTTACACAAATTTGGCACGCCGGTATGGGTACTTATGCAGGGGCAGACCATCCAATGTAAGATGTTGCCCAAGTCGCAAAGACGAGCATACGTCAGATACGACGAACGCTCAAAAGCTATACAATATTATAACGCTGCGACAAAAAACGTACTTACCTCTTGAAACTTTTGTTTCCTAATGCCTACCAAACCATCTCCACCCAAAGAGATTGTCATAGAACCTGACGATCAGGGGGAGAACACCCCTTTGAGTGAGGGGGAGGAAGGTAGAGGCATTCAAAGCAATGAACAGGAAAGTACCTTGCGCAAAAGAAAAGCTATCGATACAGATATTGATGAGCGTGAACCTAGAAAGACCAGAGGCAATCGTCCAGATTACAAGTATTTGAACAATCCCTTTCCAGATGAAATAGAAGCAGGCATAGCCTCAGTGGAAAAGGAAGAAGCCTTCACAGTAATCCCCAAAGAAGACGAATGTTGCAATCTTCGCAAAGCTAAAGATTCTCTGGAATGGCCGGAGTGGGAGCGAGCCATTCATGCTGAGCTAGAGCAGCTCAAATGAATGGGAACCTGGAAATTGGTTGATAAACCACCAGGAGTTGTTCCAATAGCCAACAAGTTTGTATTTGCAAAGAAGAGGGATAAAGAAGGAAATCTTCTGAAGTACAAGGCCTGACTAGTTGCCAAAGGATGCGCCCAACGTCCAGGATATGATTTCCTGGAAACTCATTCCCCAGTCATTCGCCTAGAGACCATACAAGCGATATTAGCCATAGCCCCCACAAGAAAGTTGCATATCCAGCAGATAGATGTCAAAGGTGCGTATCTTAACGGGATACTCAAGGAGCACGTCTATATGCGACAGCCTGAGGGGTATGGCAATGGAACCAGTCACATATGCTTGTTAATCAAAATACTGTACAGCCTTAAGCAGGCCAGCAGGGAGTGGAATATTGAACTAGACACAAAATTGCAGCAGCGCGGATATGTGCACTTGAGATCTGATCCTTGCGTATATATTTGGCAAGTTGGCGAAGACTTTGCCATTATAACTGTATGGGTTGATGACTTACTTCTATTTGCAACAACAGTCATACTCATAGAAAAGATGAAGACTGACATTAAAAGTGAATGGGAAGTAACAGATCTTGGAGATCTGAAGAAGATCATCAGGATTGAAATAACAATGGGTGAAGATTTGATCACCATATCTTCGAGAAAATATATAGAATCTATTCTGCTCAAGGAAGGTCTTGGACTAGCTGATTGGGTTACCACTCCATTGGATCCCAATGTACCCATCGTGCTGAACCCCGAAGGGAATGTCGGTGATCGCAGCAATTCATATGCACGGTTATTAGGCGAAGTTCAATATATTGCAAACACAACGCACCCTGATATACAATACTGTTATGATCCACCCCAATTTTTCTCATCCTTGTCGGACCCCCTCCTTGTCACCCTATCCATGCCTAAGCGACCACTACCATTGAACCCATCATCTCTACCAGACCTGCCACCTTTGCCGCCCAGTGAACCATCCAAACCATCGTCACCTCTTGATCAGCCCCCAGTCGAGCCCCTTGTCCCCGTCCCATGGAACATCCATTGTCGGGAATACTCCTCAATGGAGATGTACCAAGAGCCACCCCCAGTAGAGAACCCACTGGAAGACCCAGACAGTCCCATGGAGGATGCGCCGCCCTTAGAGCCAGAACCATTCATTCCATATGAACCCGATGTCCCTGGAGGCAACATGCACGCCTTGTCCCCAGAAGAGTCCCCCGTCATACCATGGCAAGAGTACCTTGCCCCGGATAGTCCTGTGTCCCACAAACACTCCCTGTCACCCACAAGTCCCTCCTCGGCACCCATACGCCAACGTACCAGTAGAGAAGGCAGTTACCACTCAATCACGCCTACTACCTCGTCGCCCATAACTGGCACCTCACCCCAGAGTCAGGGCTACCAGTCGACCTCCCCTGGAGGATCCGCAGACAATCCTTCATCCACGCAGAGCTCCGCAGATGACGTGGATAACGACATGGCCCTTAATTGGGTCACCATCAATACGGACTACCTTAAAGGGTAGTTGCTTATGCTAGACGCCCATTAGACCAGAATGGGCACGCGGAGATCAGATCTCCTCGGATCAACCTCAAACCTCGTGGTCGTCATCGCATCATGATGACGCTTCTCTTCTTGGAATGACCCGCCACCATTGTTCCCCGGTTAAGGATAGATTAGGCAATTCCCTGATCCCTCATTCGCTCTCACTCATTCTCTATTGTTCGACTCATACAGACCGCAGCACTTGTCCGCGGAGTACCATACGATACAGACAGCCCCCTCTTGACCAGAAGTACCTACCTTAGTGATCATGGCCCATGCGCGGCCGTGCCTGTATATAAGTGCCCTGTATTTCGACAGTCAAGCCCTAAGCTTGACTTGATTCTCAATATCAACATTCTTGAAAGCTCCCCAAGTGCCTCCCCTTTTACCCACTTCACTCTAAGTCGTCTCTAGTAAAGCTAGAGACTCCTCTACTCCTTCAAGTACTCGCCACCAGTTCAATCTTAGTACAAGTTGTACTATCAAGGCCCGTTGAAGCCTTAACAAATACGCAGTTAACAGGCTGGCTTCCTATACAGCCAATCCAAGTTTATCACATTCTATGGCTTTGAAACACATTCTATGATACTTGTCTGGTACATGATCTCATGGTATTCATTACATGGCACTCCCTCAAGACTCTGACTTCTTCGGATATTCGGATGCAGCTTTCATGAATGTGGAAGATAGTAAATCTACTTTGGGTTATGTCTTCTTAGCCGGAAATGGAGCAATAACTTGGTGCTCAAAGAGACAAACCATACAAGCTCAATCTTCCACGGAAGTGGAATATGTTGCACTCTTGGAGGCAGCAAGAGAGGCCTGTTGGCTACGAAACCTATATTCGGAGCTTGGCCTTCTACAAGAGAAAAACCCTACACTGATCTGAGGTGATAATGAAGGATCTCTGGCAATGGCGAGGAACCCCCAATTCCACAAACAATCAAAACATATAGATCTACATTGGCATCTCATAAGAGAGCTCATCCAAGGGGGACTTATTATGTTACGCTCCTGGGCACTTGGCCCATATTTTTCTTTCTTTCTTGTTTGTTATGTACTTATATGACCACATGACATCGACTCACATGACTGCTTACCTGTACAACAGAGCCGCTTCATCGGGAACTCCATTGTTCCCTCCTTTTGTACGTCCCCCATTGTTCTCTTCTTATGGTAGTCTGTGACCACCATTGTTTGTGACTCCATTGTTCTGTGACAGCTATTGTTCGTGACTCTATTGTTCTCCTCATTTGTACACTTAGTCAGGTAGCTGCCCTTTTGTATATAAGCTGGACTTATATCCTAGAGTTGGGCCTTAAGCCTGACTTAGTTTGCAATCTATTGTGTTCAAAAGTCCTTGTTGCTTGACAAGCTATTTCCCTTTTATATTTCTTTGAAATTGTCTTCAAGTCCTTGAAGACATTTCCCGCTCCTCTTTATCATCACCCAGACATTGGTCTTAGCGACCTTCTCGCTTTTATCACCTTCCAAAGCACTCTAGGTTACTAAAGGGAATTATGACCCTTGTAACTTCATCACTGCCGCATATTTCACCTTTGCACACGTCGTGCCTTAAGGTTCAATAGGCCTTAACATATTACCATCGAAAGTTGCCGAAATCTGGAACAAACCACTGACATTGTTAAGGGCCAAGGACCCTAAGGTGCGACGTGCACGGGTTTGTATAACGGTGGCGGGTACTTGTACTTCAAGGGATTGCAGGTAGCAAACACTGGCCCTTGGATG
>Ga0307510_10009157_pt1 | contig 11787 bp, 11 predicted proteins | sample 12_EM_MG_FD_207224 | JGI IMG/M metagenome (GOLD analysis project Ga0307510, IMG submission 207224) | Populus trichocarpa ectomycorrhiza microbial communities from riparian zone in the Pacific Northwest, United States - 12_EM | ecosystem: Host-associated > Plants > Roots > Unclassified | place... | reverse complement strand
ATTCGTTTCTTCTATGGATGGCTGTCCAACAGAAACTCACAACTCAAGATAGACTTCATCGGTTTGGTATACATGGTCCCAATAGATGCTCACTCTGTCTTCGCAACAATGAGGATCACAACCACTTGTTCTTGAATGCGCCTATACTAAAGCGATCTGGTGGGATGTTTGTGACAGATGCGACATTCCAAGAATGACAAAAGGCTGGGATGAATGGATTCGATAGGCCTCTGTCACTTGGCATGGCAAGAGTTTTGTCAATTTTTCTCATAAACTGAGTTTTGCAGCTACAGTGTATCATGTATGGTAAGAACGGAATGCAAGGATCTTTGTTGGAATGTCTAGAACTTCGAATTTGATCTTTAATCAAATCGAATGTATCATTCACGATAAGCTTGATTTAATGAGGAACGTCCTACCAACAAATGAAAACAAAAGGATCCAAAGAGCTTGAAGGGTTAATAACATAGAATCTTAATTTGATAGTTAGCTGGTTGTATTGGTTCCCCTATCGAATCTAGTGAGGTCTCAGTTTTCTGTTCGGTGGCTAGCCTGTAGCCATCTGTTGTTTTATGTTTCTATTCTCATTGTAAATCTGGGGTATGCCCCTTTTAATCTTTGTATCTTCTTCTTTTAATACATACGTCAACCTACCAAAAAAAAGATGTATTCCCTGAAGACATCCCTAATGGATTACCACCATTAAGGGGGATTGAACATCAAATTGACCTTGTGCCCGGAGTTTCGATTCCTAAATGTCCAGCCTATAAAAGCAACCCCGAGGAGATGAAGAAGCTTTAAAGGCAAGTAGATGAGTTGATGATGAAGGGGTACATTCGTGAGAGTATGAGTCCTTGTGTTGTGCCAATGCTACTTGTGCCTAAAAAGGATGGAACATAGAGGGTGTGTGTCGACTGTCATGTCGTCAATAATATAATGGTAAAGTATTGACATCCTATTCTTAGGCTTGATGACATGCTAGATGAGTTACATGAATCATGTATTTTCTCTAAGATTGCCTTAAAAAGTGGGTACCATCATATTAGGATAAAAGAGGGTGATGAGTGGAAAACTGCATTTAAGACAAATGCACCTCAAATTAATGAATCATGTATTGCGTGCGTTTATAGGTAAGTTTGTTGTTGTGTATTTTGATGACATTTTGATCTATAAGAAGAACTTAAATGAACATCTTGATCATTTGCGTAATGTACTTAGTGTATTGCGTAGTGAGCAATTGTATGCTAATCTTAAGAAGGGTACCTTTTGTGATGCGAACCTCGTGATCATATGTGATCACACAACCCACACGCAAACACACCAATTCCTGGAAAGCCAAGTAAATCAGGTTTGATAGGAGTGTGACACAAAGATAACTTGTACTTAGGCACCAACACTATTGAAAACGGAGACCCCCACCCAACGAATATTGATTCGCGAACGAGAAGTATAAGGATGATGCCACGAAGACAGTTGTTCTTCGATAAGTCGTTTTTCAGTTCTTTAGAGAACCATGAAAGGGAGATTATCTCACCAACACACACACACACACAAAGTGCGGCAAACAAGAAGTTTTATTAATCTGAATTGTCTAACTTACATGTCTGGTTATGCCTTTATTTATACTAACTCTAGACTTAAATAAACCCTAATGGACCCCCCCTTAGGTGGACTTATATTAAGCCCACTTACAATTGATCCAAATAAGTAGTAATAACCCAAAGACTAAGAAGAAAATAATACAAATCCGAAAATTACCATCCTAAATATGCTAGAATCAGATTTGTCACCATCAAGAAGTCCCAAATAGACTAGAAAATCTGATCTGAAGGTAGAATTTATTCTGAAGTCTTCTTTCCTTTTTGTAGCTAGGATGAATAAGGAATCCTTGTAAGAAAAGGATTCTGAAACATTTATGAATCCTTGCCACACGTGGAAACTATGTTGCGGCCCATTAAAGATCTTTGTAGAATTAGTAGATTTCCAAAATAACCTGCCACATCCTTTTAGGAAAAGAATCCTAACCAAATAGGAAGTCCACAAGTCAAAAGGAAGTAAATAACAAAATTCATACAGCCTCTGTTTACCCGTGTTTCGATGCCTTCCCGATCTCCAATTGACTTGAAATTTTAAACGACGGTAGGACAACATGTCAGGGTATTCCACGTAAAATGTCAGATCGATCCAACGGTCGGATTGAGAATTATGACTGTTGCCATAAAACTGGATAGTTGGACATTTTACGTCAAAATCTGAATTTAACCTTTGCTGGATCGTATCATTAGATGAAATTTTAAGGATGATTCAATGTTGCCGCAAAAACACAACTCTTAGTGAACCATAAGCAAACCAACTCAGAATCAATTGAAACTTCATATTCTATCTATTGGGGGTGATATTGCATCATATATCTAATTAGGGCTTATTCTCATATCGTTTGCTTGAGCTTTTAATTAGAGGTTCAATTTTGCCGTAGAAATACAGCTCTTAATGCACTATAAGCGTATCACCTCAGAATCAATTAAAACTTCATATTTTGTCTATTTAGGGTGAGATCGCAACATGTATAAATTTTTGGCTTGTTTTTATATCGTTTTCTTGAGGTTTTAATTTGAGGTTCAATTCTGCCGCGGAAACACTATTCTTAGTGAACCATAAGAAAACCATTTTAGAAATACTTAAAAATTCATATTCTGTGTATTGGGGGTGAGATTGCACCATATATTAAATTTAGGATTCTTTGGATATCGTTTTCTTAAGATTTTAATTGGAGGTTCAATTCTGCCGCAAATTGATCATACAAGGGTTTTGGGTACCTAGACCTAATAGAATGACCTATAAACTGAGATTTATTGTTTTCATAGTATCTAAATACTATAGATTAAATTCGAGATCATTTGGATAGTGTCTACTTTAGGTTCCAGAATCAGGTTTTGTCTTGTCGTAACAGGTTTGTTTTGCGTTATCTTTCAAGAGTTGTTTTGTTTCTGTTGATTTTGTTCCTTCCAGCATATTATCATCATATTTGGGATATTTGGCTGCTGTTTGAGTTATTTTCATCACTTTCTCACTTGTTTATTTTCCATCAGCTCTGGTTCAAATAAAAGTCAGATTTGTAATTTCGAGTCTAAATCAGTGTTCTTCCCATCCTAAACTCTATTCTTGTCGTGTCTTTGTCTTCTTGAATTTTTCCTATCTGTGTCATGTATTCAGCAAGGAAGAGGGAACGAAGGAGGATTCTAGCTCAAGGATGTGAAAAACTAAACCATGGTTTGAGGGTTTTAGAACAAGAAGTTGATAAGTGTAAAAGATTATTCTATGATCTTCAAGCTTCATGGGAAAATGAGGTACAACACCAAAAAAATGAAAGACGAAGGAGAGCTACTGTTGTTATCATTCAAAAGTATATATGCAAGTGGTTAGTACAATGTTGTTGGAGAAAGGTGTTAGCAATAAGGGAATTTCGAAGGCTTATTTGAAATTCTTGTCTGTCACTACTTCCATGTAATGTTGTTGGAGAAAGGTGTTAGCAATAAGGGAATTTCGAAGGCCTAAACAAGAGGCTAATGAAGTCGCTACTAATCCTATTAAAGATTTAAGGGAGAATCTTCTTGAAGAGGGAGGGAATGATACGGTTCAGCCTTGTGATACGACTTAAGCAATGTCAGATTCGGATTTGGCGTAAAAGTTTCTACCATCCTGTTTTACGCTATTGAGCATAACTCCAAATCCAACCGTTGGATTGAGCTGAAACGTTTCCAGACGATTCCTAAAGTATTTACCTAAGTTGGGGTAAATGTTCAAGTGAATCGGAGTTCGGAAAAGACTTGCAATATAGGTTAGAACAGGCTATATGAATTTTGATATTTACTTTTGACCTGCGGACTTCCTATCCTTTTTCTAAAAGAATGTGGCAGCTTGTTTTGGGAATTTTCTAGTTCTACAAGTTCCAAGGCACCACTTTCAAGAATACCTTATCCTCCACTTGAAATTCCAAAGGCCTTCTCTGATTATATGCATAACTTTTTTATCTGTCCTGAGCTTCCTTCATCCTCTCTCTAATTATCCTCACTTTATCGGTAGTCATCTGTACCATTTCTGATCCCAGCAGTTTCCTTTCACCCATTTCATCCCAATAGATAAGGGTATGACATTTTCTCCCATACAACGCTTCATATGGGACTGTACCAATAGTAGTTGGATAACTATAATTGTACATGAATTCTACCAATGGTTAAATATCCACCTAGTTTCCTTTGAATTCTACTACACATGTCCTCAAAAGATCTTCAAGTGTTTGGATGGTCCTTTCAAACTAACCATCTATTTGAGGATAAAATGCAGTACTTATGTTCACTTTAGTTCCGAAAGCCTATTGTAGACTTGGCCATAATCTTGATGTGAACATTGGATCCTAATTTGATACTATTGACATTAGCACACCATGCAATCTAATCACTTCGTTTACAAATAACCTGACTAGTTTATTCACCAAATCCATCATTTTCATCGGTAGAAACAAGGCATATTTCCTGATCAGTCTATCCACAATCACCCATATATCATCATTACCCTTTTTACCTCTGGGTAATCCCAACACAAAATGCATAGTGATGTCTTCTCATTTCCATTTTAGAATTGATAATGGTTGTAGTTTCCCCACGGGTTTTTGATATTCCACTTTTACTTGTTGGCAAATTTTGTAGTTTGCCACAAATTCAGCTATATCTATTTTCATGCTAAGCCACCAATAGTAATCCTTTAAATCCATATACATCTTGGTACTTCCTGGGTGTGTCGCAAATCTAGATTCATGAGCTTCCCTTACTATCTCCTATTTGAGGGCTTTATCATCCGACAAGTAAACTCTCATACCTATTTCCACTAACCCATCATTTAAAATTTGAAAAGGTGTTTCAATTCCTTTATTCACCTTTTCCTTAACCTTTTTTATTTCTTCATCCAATTTCTAAGCCTCTAGAACTTTATCCCGTAATATCAATCGAATCTTAATCCGAGCTATTATGAACCTTTTCGGTCCTATACTTAAACTGCAAGTTCATAGCTTTTAGGTATGCTAAAACCCTTTGATGCGAACCTCATGATCTTGTTTCTTGTATTTTTGGCATCAGAGCTTGGCTCCACTAATCAGGTTATATCCTTTTGTTTCATGTATTTTTGTTTTTATTATCTTCTGCATCAATTTTTCTTTGTGTTGTTTTTGTTTCGGGTCTGATCTTGTTTCAAATTAGTTTCGGTCAGATTTTCTTCTTCCTACATTATTCTTGATTAATTGCATTGAATTGAGTCCTTTGGAATTAAAAAAAAAAGGTGTCATATCAGTCTTTCTGTCCAGAATTTCTTTTTAGAGTAAAAAAAAAAAACTAAAACGTTATTTAGGGACAAAAGGGTCTGTTTCGCTTCCATTTATCAAACCATATTGTAATTATGTCAACATTGATATTCTGGTTATTTAGGGTGAAATCACACAATATATCAATTTTCAACTCATTTGGACATCATTTAGCTTAGGTTCCAAATTCAGGTTTTAAAGGGGCTGATTCGCGACAGTTTTGCATCCATATATCAAATCAATTCAGAATTTTAGGGTCCTTTTTGGGTCTAAAGGGGTTTGTTACGTTCATCATTTGAAAGTCCATATAATTTTGGGTCAGTTTTCAGTCTTCGATGTCTTCTTACTTTCTTTATTGTCATTAGCTTTCGTTTTAAGTTTTGATATAAAAAAATTTAAAGGGAGTATTACAATCAGGATTTCAAGTATTCTGACAAGGTATTATGGCAAAAGAAAAGGAGGATTCAAAAGGAGAGGTGGTATCAAAGGCAGATAAATAAAAAGATTAGTATTCTAAAAAAGAAACCAAGAGTTTATGCCGTATTCTAGGGGAGATGCAGCAAGAACTTGATGTGTTAACGACATTAGTCGATGCGCAGGAAGCTTTAGAAATAGAGGAGCAAAAATTCCGCAATGATGATAGATGAAAGAGAAGGGCTGCTATGATACGGTTCAACCTTGTGATACGACCCAAGCGAGGTCAGATTCAGATTTTGGCATAAAATACACAATAGTTTAGGTTTACGGCAACAATTATAATTCGCAATCCGACCATTGGATCAGGATCAAAGTTTACATGGACTCTCCAGACATAATTTCCTGTCTTGGGTTAAAATTTCAGGTCAATTAAAGTTCGGGAAGGCATTGAAATACAGGTTAACAGAGGCTGTACAAATTTTGTTATTTACTTTCTTTTGACTTGTGGACTTCCTATTTGGTTAGAATTCTTTTCCTACATGGATGTGGCAGCTAGTTTTGGGAATTTCCTAGTTCCACAAGGATCTTTAATGAGCTGCAATATAATCTTCAAGTGTGGCAAGGATTCATTAATGTTTCAGAATCCTTTTCTTATAAGGATTCCGTTTTCATCCAGCTACACAAGGAAAAAAAGGCTAGTGGTATTTAATGAAAAATTAGTTATTTTTATTATTTTCTTTCATGTTTGGGCTTAATTAAAACTTTGTTTTGAGCTAGGATCCAAGGTTTGTTTGGATCAGGTTATGGGCTTTTCAGTTTAGGGTTTAGGTCACTTTTTGAGTGGACCTCATATAAATCCATATAAGGGGTCCATTAGGGTTAATTTTCCAAAGGCTTCAAAAAGAGGCTAAAACTTTGTCCCTTATCCTTGTTAATGATTCGAGGATGAATCATTTTGAAGAGAGAGGGAATGATACGATACGGGCAATAAAAAACAATAAGATTCGGATTCTAACGTAAAATGCACAACTGTCCAGTTTCACAGTAACAATTATAATTCTCAATCTGACCGTTGGATCGAGATGAAATTATATGTAGAGTCTCCTGGCATGTTGTGCTACCTTGGGTTAGCATTTCAGGTCAATCAGAGTTTGGAAATATTCAAAAATGTGTGGGAATTATATAGTTTCCAAGTGTAGGAAGGATTCAAAAATGTTTCAAAATCTTTTTCTTACAAGAATTCCTTATTCATCCTAGCTACAGCAAGGAAAGAAGACTTCAAAATTAATTCTACCCTCAGATCAGATTTCCTAGTCTATTTGATATTGCTTAACGTCGACAAATCTGAGTTAGGATAGTAATTTTCAGATTTTTATTATTTTTATTATTTTCTTCTTAGTCTTTGAGTTATTATTACTTATTATGGGTCAATTGTATGTGGGCTTCATATAAGTACACCTAAGGGGGGTCCATTAGGGTTTATTTAAGTCTAGAGTTAGTATAAATAAAGGCATAATGATACGGTTCAGCCTTGTGATACGACCCAAGTAAGGTCAGATTTGGATTTTGGCGTAAAAAGCGCAACAGTCCAGGTTTACGGCAACAATTATAATTCTCAATCCGACTGTTGGATCGACCTAAATTTTTATGTGGACTCTCCAGACATGTTGTCCTACTATGGGTTAAGATTTCAGGTCAATTGGAGTTTGGGAAGACACCACAATACTGGTAAACAGAGGTTGTACGGATTTGTTATTTACTTCCATTTGACTTGTGGACTTCATATTTGGTTAGGATTCTTTTCCTACAAGGATATGGCAGCTAGTTATGGGAATTTCCTAGTTCCACAAGGATCTTTAATGAACTGCAATATAATCTCAAGTGGCAAGGATTCATTAATGTTTCAGAATCCTTTTCTTATAAGGATTCCTTATTCATCCTAGCTACACAACGAAAGAAGGGCTGGTGGTATTTAATGACAAATTAGTTATTTTTATTATTTTATTATGTTAGCTACAGCCCAAGGCTTATTTGGGCTTACTTAATACTTTGTTTTCAGTTAGGATCCAAGGCTTGTTTGGATTAAGTTATGGGCTTTTCAGTTTAGGGTTTTGGGTCAGTTTTGAGTGGACCTCATATAAGTCCACATAAGGGGTCCATTAGGGTTAATTTTTCAAGAACTATTTAAATTCATGTAAGCTAAAATTTTGGAAGCTTTGATAATAATTACTTTTGAATTTTTCAGTTTTAACGTGTGAGAGTGATTCTTGCATTCTTCAGTTCTTGAACGAACTGAATCTGACTTATCGAAGATTAACGTGGCGTCATTCTACTCAATCCAATAGTGTTGGTGCCTTGGGGTAGGTTTTCATTGTGTCACACTCCTATCAGACCTATTTCGGCTTTCCGGGATCAGATCTCAATCTTGATTGTGGGTTGCATGACCACGTGATCACGAGGTTCGCATCACATAACTAGACATGTAAGTTAGACAATTCAGATTAATAAAACTTCTTGTTTGCCGCACTTGTTGTGTATTGATGGGATAATCTCCCTTCCTTGGTTCTCTAAAGAACTGAAAACGACTTATCGACGAACAACTAGCTTCGTGGCATCATCCTTATACTTCTCGTTCGCGAATCAATATTCGTTGAGTGGGGATTTTCGTTTTCAATAGTGTTGGTGCCTACGTACAAGTTATCTTTGTTTCACACTCCTATCAAACCTGATTTACTTGGCTTTCCATGAATTGATCTCTTTGCGTGTGGGTTGCGTGATCACGAGGTTTGCATAACTTAAAAGGAACACTAAAAAAACAAAAATAACAGAAGGATATGACCTTGTTTCAGAGCCTAGCTCTAGTACCAACTGATACGAACCTCGTGATCACATAAGCCACAATCAGGACTGAGATCTGATTCTGGAAAGCCGAAATAGGTTTGATAGGAGTGTGACACAATGGAAACCTGCCCTAAGTCACCAACACTATTTGAATGAAGTAGAATGACGTCATGAAGCTAGTTAATCTTCGATAAGTAAGATTCAGTTCATTTAAGAACTAAAAAAATACAAGAACCACTCTCACATGTTAAAACTGAAAAATTCAGAAATAATATTCATCAATGGCTGCTGAAATTTTAGTTATATGAGTTTAAATAGTTTTTGAATAATTAAACCTAATGGACGCCTTATGTGGACTTATATGGGGTCCACTCGAAACTTACCCAAAAACCCTAAAATGAACCTGATCTAAGGCTTATTTATAGCCTTCTATGTAGCCCATTAAACCTAGAAACAAAAGGAAAAGGTAGCCACCCATGTTGTTTCCAAGTTTTAGTCGGATTCTTTTGTTTTCTTTGTTGTCCTCACCTCATGGCCCAAATAAGGTTGTATTGGGCCCCTCTTGCACATGGATAAGATGTACTAGGGCCTCCTCTTGATACTCTAATGGACCCTTCAATTCCGACTTGGTCGAAACCTTTAAAACCAAAGCATTCAATGCCTTTGTCTTGGACCGAGTCATTGGACCATTTGGAACATGTAATGGGTCCTTGCTGGTGTTTCTAGGCTGGTCCACATCAACCCTAATTCCCAATTCAATAAAATTGTGCAATTTCAACCAAAATGAAGTTAAATTCATAGAAATTGGGATTGGAACTCCTTACTTGGAAGAAATCAAAGCTTTACTTCTCAATAATTTGTAAAATCTTGGCTCCCTTCTTGCACATAGCTGGCCACTCACCCCTCTTTTCTTTATAATTTCCACATTTCTTTATAAACCTTATGCGTAACTTAGGGAAAAGCAGTGTCTGAAATCACTTAGTTTTCATTGATGATTTTTAGTGTCTGAAATGACTTAGTGTAAGAAATGATTTAGTTTTCATTCAAGACCTTTAGAGTCAAACGATAAAATTTTCGTGAATAACCTTCATTAAAATTAAGGGTAAATGTCTTGTTGCAATATTATCATTATACAATTATATGAATATGAGAGATACCTGAATGTATACATGTGTGTTCTGGAATGCATGTGGAAATAGTCTTTGAAATTATTTGAATGCAAGTGTACTGAATAATGATCACTTGGTGTATCAAGAGGTGCAACCGGGATCAGATCTTCGATCGGACAAGGACACCCTTTAGGAGGAGCAGGTAGGTGGTTTCCACCTTTATATGTTTTCTATTAAATCTCAGTAATAATTATACATAAGGTTACCACTCGGTTATGATTGATTAAAATTACTCATGCAACAAATTGACTGAATGATGTGATTAGCTTCGGCTATGGTTTCCATATCGGATAACCGGAATTGAATAATGCGATTAGCTTCGGCTAATGGTGTCCATATCGAATAACCAAGATTGAATGATGTGATTAGTTTCGGCTAATGGTGTCCATATCGAATAACCGAGATTGAATGATGTGATTAGCTTCAGTTTGTAGTATCTTGGGTTCATAACTTGAAGGAAATCAGAAAGCTAGTCTCGGTCATTAAGATCCGAGTTGGGAAATCGGGATGACTGGATAAGATTAACATTGGTCAACAATGTTAATGATATTTGTTCTTGTATGTAGTCAAGGATATGTTAAGTAAATAAAATATCAGTTATACCTACGATTAAATCATAAAACCATAGATTTGATGAATATGGTTCGAAGGGCATAACCATTCGTGGAAGAATACTCAATGTACTAAGGACTTCTAAATAGTAATGTTTGATAATAGGGGTACATATGTGGTCCCAAGAATAATGCATTGTAAGATCGTACGATGATGTGAAGTGAAACCTTTAAAATAGAATTAATAGGAATACAATGACAAGAATTTATCTATTTAAGTTGGTAATGTAATTTCAAACATATATTTTTGTTGCTCAATTATATTAGTTTTTATACTTACATTAAACTTGATTCATAATAGGGATGTCACATAGCCATGGCGCTTAGAAACTCCATCCTACATGTGTTTGGGATAAATTATGTAATAGCCTGATTAGTCGTTATGCATTTTGTACAACTATATAATGGCTATGAACTGCCGATCAACACTTTTGTAGAAACTTATAATGATGATTTTCATAAAATAGGAATGTGCATTTTGTATGTATTAAGACATATTGCTATAAATGCAATGACTATGTATTTTCTTCCATGATGCTATCAAGTATTATGATTATATATGTGATGTGCTATACCACCTAATGATGTCTACTTGCTGAATTTATAAACAATGCTGTGCAATGCGTCAATAGGATGTGACGATACAAAAAACATATATCACCCCATTTTTTACTCGTTATGAATAAACATCATGTTATAAATTGATGAGGAATGTGAGTCTTTACAATTGGTATCAAAACACCTGGTTTGGATCCTAAAAAATTGATGAGAATGCTGCCTACTATTATCTATTTCAAGATAGTACGCACTTGACAATGAACACAAACAGAACCACCCTCCATAGAAAGGAGGAACAAAGGCAAAAATGTATTAGACTGGCAAAAAAAGGCCTCGCTGGATGAAACTACTTCGCATGCATCGATAACATCATCTCAGTCTGAGCAGGGAGGATCTACGGAGGCTAAGGAAGAACGGATGGCGAAACGAACAGAGGAAGTACACCCAGCAGGGGAGGGGCTGCAAGGAAGAACAAAAGTACCCCCATAACGATTCCAATAGGGGTACCCCACCTTTGTAGGTCTCCTGGTTTAGATAGTCAAAATAGTGATAGAAGGCATAGCCAACACCACAACTCAAGCAGTCCCAACTACACCAGCCCCACAAGCAACCCTAGGAGTTTTTGCAACCACTAGTAACGTGGTAGTTGTGCGACTAGTCAAGAGCATGAGAGAAATGGGTTGCGAATTATATATGGGGGAGCAAGATGCCTGGGATCAGGTATGTCTTCCAAAAAAGGAGGGGGGGCTAGGAATAAAAAGCATAAAAGAATGGAACAAGATTGCTTTGTTGAAACACATTTGGAACCTGTGCAATGACTCAGATGGCTCAATATGGT
>Ga0307510_10009156_pt1 | contig 11787 bp, 13 predicted proteins | sample 12_EM_MG_FD_207224 | JGI IMG/M metagenome (GOLD analysis project Ga0307510, IMG submission 207224) | Populus trichocarpa ectomycorrhiza microbial communities from riparian zone in the Pacific Northwest, United States - 12_EM | ecosystem: Host-associated > Plants > Roots > Unclassified | place... | reverse complement strand
AAGAGCTCAACCGCATCATCGTCCGCGCCGACACAAATAACTACATCACCAACCCCGCCCGCTTGCTTACTGGGCCGCTGGGCCGCTCCGAGCCGCCCGCGCCTACGGTCACGTGGGCGACGGAGCTGTCGTTCAACGGGATCGCATATGAGTGCTTCTTGTGTCACTCGACGTTCACCACACTCGTGCGGCTCAACCAACACTTGGAAAGCCTGCGCCACGAGGACAAGATATACCGGTGCCCAAAGATGGATTGCCGGACCGAGTTTGTAACGCTCAGTGGGTTGTGTCAGCATGTTGAGGGCGGGTCCTGTGGCATAAGGATGTTTAGACAAGTCCGCGATGTGATGGATGGCTTGACGAGGGGCTTCAATACGCTGACCATGTAGGGTGGATTCGAATAATTCACTAATCAAAGATGAATTGGTTAAATGCATGAGTAATTACACAGTTATTGTGGCTAGTTTTTCGTGCTTCTCTGCACGTCACCCTTGTCGGAGTCGGGAAGTACAGGATCATCCAAAACGGCCGTAGAGAAGATACCACATCTACTACGTCGTCGAGGTCACGGTGAGGTACTATCAATCACGAACACCCACCTCTTTTGCACGTGTGCAACAACTGAGTATAATCCACTTGACTGAGACTGAGTTTTTGCCAGGCCAGTGAATACGGTGAGCATGTGAACTCGCACTGTCGAAGCCAACCCATCGGCCCTCGATTCATCGTGCGCCGAACCTGGTGCTAGTGCTACTGTGCACCCAGACCCGCTGGCCCCAGTCAGGCAGTCCTGCGAGGCTAAGCATCTCGCGGTGAAAGCGTTCATACGGGGTAATGTCACCTAGGATTCGGATGGAGGTCTGGTTCTCGAACCACATGGCAAAGTGGGTGGCCTAGCCCCAGAGTGCTTCTGGAAGGCGGCTGGGGTCGAGGAGACGGCGCTCGAGTGATTCCGCTACTCCGTTGTGGTGTGGCATGTTATGTGGGGTGAGGCGACAATCCATACCCCGCTTTTTTTGAGGAATTTGTCAAATTCTGCCCTGGTGAACTCCCCCACGATCTGGACGGAAGCGCTTGATGCGAGCTCCATGTCGCGTCTCAGCTCAGGCATCGGTGTCATCCCCGGAAACGCAAAACATCTCGATTCGGTGCTCTGGGGCAAAGAAATGTAAAGCGCGCGGGTGAGACAAAGGAGCCGCATCGCGTTCAGCCTCACGACCGGAACCCGACGTATGTCCCGCATCGAGCCCACGAGCCGATTCCAGAGGTCACAAAACTCCCGTCGGAGCTGTATCGACGCGTTTTCGACCCGCAGTTAGCGCGCGGCGCTCAAGGTGTTATGGAATATCGTCCTCGCCATCGGGGTCGTCGTAGTCGGGATGTGCGGAATTCAGCTCGCGGCCGAGCTGGACGAGGTTCCGGAGCTTGGCGCTGTCGCCTTATCCGCGGTATTCGAAAAACTGGGATTGTGACCAGTTCAGCTGGCGTTGGACGATGCCGAACCAACGGTCGTCTATTCCGCTGTCGCCGAATCGATTGATGGCGACGGCGACTACGCACTTTGCGAGGAAGCAGACGTCCGCATCTCCACCATTGGTCCACCCATCCGCGAGGTGTACAAATTCCACGCATTGGAAGACGGTCGACTCGACGACACAAAGCGCGTGATAGAACGTGCGCTGGAGCAGGTGGAGATCCGTCTCGATCGCTTTCAACGCAACCCTAATCCGTCTCTGCTCTGTGATCCCCGATATGAGGTCGGATGTTAACGAACGGTCCATAAAGGAGACAATCGCCTTGGCAGCCTATGGTATTGAGGGTTCGGAGGGCCTGGGTTGAGTCTTACTCGCTTTGGCCAATAGAAGTCGGAGATGCCTGCCAAAAACTGCTCAAACTCTTGATCCTGTCCCAAAGAGCTGAGCAGCAAGGATATCGCTCCAACGTGAAGCGTTGAGGAATGGTTTCCGCGACTGTCTCGATCTCCAATGCTGTAGGGTCAAAGGTCAGTCAGCTCCTGACGTCGGGCATGACGTCGGCATGTTGGAACACGTTGCTGAAACTATCATGACATGCAATGGCACTGAGGAGCGACAGTCCCATCCGGGAAAGTATCCTCGGCCAGATGAGGGGCCAGGTAGAGGGGTGGAGTATACGGTGAGGGGATGGGAGAATTGCACCAGGCTGTACCGCAGACACAAAGCCAGGGTGACGCCGATGTATAAACAAACGCTCACAATCACAGCGGAGTCACTTCCAGAGGTCGGCATGATAAGTCCCAAGAGAAACATGAAGATGGAGAGGTGCAAGGATGTGTTCAGCGATTCGATCATGCGCTGAAGGTAGGCCCGGTGATCTTTCTTGGGTCAGGCATGCCCGAATTCGCGCACGCCTGTGCGGACTGAACCGTGTCTGAGTGAGAAGCATGTTGCGGACCCATTCGTGTGCTAAGGTTGCAAACACGGCAAAGGCTGGACTCAGCACTAGACTCGCAAACCAAAAGGCGTGCGTCGCCGTGGATGGGGATGCTGGCGTCGGAGAAGGAATCGGGGGTGATGGGAGGGAGGAATTGTTGACGTTGGTCTGGAGTTGATGGATCTAGGCGAAGTGGAAGGCAGAGACGTCTTGGGAGCTTGTTTAAGAGCCCAGGTAAGATGTTGGAAGGAACATTGCGGTTATGGCCGATAAAAGACCACTCTAGCGTTTCTCGGTGAGCCTCGAAGAGGTCAGCGAAAGCGGCCGGGGCAACTCACCAAGAGCACGATACCCTGCACATCCTCCGTCCAGTTCGCGGCCAGGTTCTGGTCGTATGCCCCTGCTTTCCCGTTATACAGGGAGAATGAAATGTCGGACCCATCGATAAAGCCGCTCTCTGTGTGTAGAGCTGGATTACGGCCCTGCGGTTAAAGAAGCGTATATTGTGCGCCACCTAGGGCACCTGATCATAGACACGTTAACCAGAATGACGGGTGGGGCAGAAAGTCAGCACTCACTCGGATCAGTTCTCCCATGGAACACACTGCCGGGGTGGCCAAGGACCCGAGTGATCTGTCCAATGTCCGGAGGCATTGAGAGTGAGAGGGAGAAGACAGCTCGTCGATGGGACGGTAGGGGACAACAGTCCTGTGGAAGGGAGCGGACCACAAAAAGCGATATGCGGGCACGGACGGTCAATAGTCAAATCATCCAGCCAATCAAATGCACAGGACTCACCGCATTACTCCCCTATTACAAGTTGACCGATTGACCCAGACACGGTATCGTGAGTGATAGCTGCACTATAGCCTCCAGCCGCCCATGTGCCCCCAAATTGTTTGAGGGCCGATAGTTAAGGGTCGGATCGAGTTTGGTGGCGAAGTGGTTTTTCTATTCTAGGATTTGCGTGTGTAGAGAGGTCACGTTAGACATTTTGGCTTGCGCTCGTTCCGCCAGCCCTACAGTCGAGCCAGAGGTCCAATCAACGGGTATGGCAGTTCCTGTAGGCCATGCAATTTTCGGCGTGTGGATAGATACTCGGGAGTAAAAGCAGATGTGCGGCGAGGGTGGTGAGAACCATTGGGAAAGCTTCGAGGATAAATAAATGCGCGCCTTATCCCCAACAGCAGCCGGTGTGAACAAGATGTGGACCAAAGTGCTTTGAAAAATATCGAAAGTGGACGCGACTGAACAGCCTCGCAACGATGGATCACGTGATGTGCAACCAAGGGTGGCGAAGAACCGATTAGGCCAGTTATGAACCTCGCTTCTCGTTCATCTCAACTGACTCATGATCGGCCTTCCATTGACAGATAACCTAGCATGACGCGTCCGCATGCCTGTGCTGGGCTTTCCATTCCCAGTAGCTCAAGTCCCCGTTTTCCCAACCACGTGTATTGCGATGCAAGCTTCGCAGATTCTTGCTTACAGATCAGTACCTTGGACAACTGGATGACTCAATCGTCATGAAAGCCATCCTATCCTTTGTCCACGGCTTTGAAGCACCGTGACGGGATATATAGATTCAACGCCGATCGTCCCACTCCCACTCTTTCTTCTTCACCACCACCATCCGATGGCGTATTGCGATCGCTGTGACCGACCGTTCCGAGACAACCGAGCCCTCCGGCGACACGAACAAGACTCGAGCAACCACTGGATCTGCGACGACTGCGGCCTCGACTTTCCAAGCTTCGTAGGGCTACAACAGCACTACATACAGAGCCCAAAACACCACTATTGCAGGGAGTGCGATACTCATTACACCTCAGAGAGCTCGAGATTGCGACACATGGAGGATGATCACTGGTATTGTCGATTGCATGATAAGGTGAGTCTCCCCCTGTCATCGATCCGGCGCGTCTGCTGAGACAGATTGTTGCGCGTACTGTAGGTCTTCAAATCCAATCACGGCCTCCAATCGCACAATTTACAGAGCCCGGGCCACCATGTCTGTCGCGCCTCGGGCTGCATGAAGGTCAGTAACACCTTTTCGGCCTCGCATATATCCCATTTTTCCTTCTCCACGCGCATCTCGCTGAATCAGACCGGTACTTTCCCGCAGCCATTCGAGACCTACGCGGAGCTCCAGGAGCACGATCGCGACTTCCACCTTTGGTGCACCGACTGCAGCCGTTCCTTCCAGAACGAGTCCAACCTCCGCCACCACCTCAACTCAAGGCTTCATCGATCGGCTGACGTGCGCTGCCCCGGCCGCGGCTGCAACAAGGCCTTCGTCTCGCACGCCGCGCTCGTTCTCCACTTCGAGTCGGGCACGTGCCCGTCCCGCATGACCCGCGAGCAGCTCAACCGTCTCGTCGTCCGCGCCGACACGAACAACTACATCACGAATCCTAACCGCCTGCTCACGGGGCCCATGGGCCGCTATGAGCCTCCCGCGCTCACAACGAAGTGGGCGACTGACCGCTCGTGGAACGGGTACGCGTATGAATGTTTCTTGTGCAACAGGACGTTCGATACGCTCGTGCGGCTCAAGCAACACTTGAAAAGTCCGTTCCACGAGGATAGGATATATCGATGCCCAAAGTCGGACTGCCGCGTCGAGTTTGTCACGCTCAGCGGGTTGTGTCAGCACGTCGAGGGTGGATCTTGTGGCGTGAGGATGTTCAGACAAGTCCGTGACGTGATGGACAGTTTGGCGAGGGGCTTTAACACACTGACTATGTAGGGGACAAATTCGAATAGTGGTAGAATTACTTGTTCAGAACTAAATATCTAACTTAGCCTGCGATTCACGCGTCTATATGTCGCCTTGTCAGAGTAAGCAAACCCGGGATCGTTCCTCGGTGTCCGACTAGGTAAGATATCCCGGAGATTTGCAAATAAAACGCCTGAGATAGACAGCGACCCTTCGGGTACGAGGATCAGGACGACCATGCTTCGACCGAACCCTTTCCAACCGAAACAGTGGGCCTAGGACTCTTGCTAGGACTATTGGCGCCACGACTACGACTCCATTCGTCTCCTTTCCCCACATTCCCTCGCCTGGCGCTCCTGCGAACCGCACAACGGGAATGTCCCCCCTCCTAGAGCGCTCTCTACTGGCAGTCGCCGCCTCCTTTGCGCAGCCATCCAAGTCGCGTCGGGCCATTGTTTCGGCTCCATCTGCTCCGGCAATTTCCGGCGCTCCGCTGGCGACAACTGAACACAACTCGCCCAAGTTTCGTTCGCACCCACCCCCCTATTCCACCAATCACATCCTCCTCCAGTGCGATCTGCACACGGCAGCGAGACTCACCATCACCGGCCCTCGGCCTTCTCTCCCGTTAATCTTCGGTACCGAAGAGGGAGGAAGCTCTGTGAATATCTCCACGCCACGCAGACCCTGATTTGTCCTCTGCCACTACGCCCTGACCCCCCTTGAGTACCCTCTCGGAGGTCGACTTTTATGTCAACACATCTTTTATTCCACCTAGTCTACCCTGTACCCCTGTCTGAACCCCCGTCTCTACTCTTCATATTTACCTCAGCTACGTAGTTGTTACAAAGTACATTTCCTGTGCCTTGCCGAATGACAATAAACTCCCAATTCAAAACAAAAAGGATTGGCGGACATCCGTGGCCGTGGACTTCTCAACTTTTGAGTCGTAGCGTGCAGCACCTGCCAGGGTGGTATGGAGGTTCGACAGCTTCGCCATGGGTGGGAAAGTGTCGAAATGGTGGACTCCGTGGACTTGCATGACGTATTTTGCGACGAGACAGCTCTTGTACTTGTTCAAAGACCCACTGTAAAGTCCAAAGTGTCGGAATTTCATACATTTTCGTGTGCAACAGCTGAATTTCATGCATTCTATGTGTGAAATACTTGAATCTTATTTCTCAGCAAAAAGTTAATGAAATCTTACAATGATATTCAACTAAAAATTGCACAAACTCAACCATCAAGTCCAAACACGATGAGTTTAAAGCATTTTATGTGTGAAAAACTAGTGTCTTATTTCTCAATGAAAAGTTGGTGAAATTTTACAACGATGTTCAACTGAAAATCACACAAACTTGGGCAAGTTGAAAGTCCTATGAATAACTACTGAAAATGAGCTGAAAATGAGCTGAGTTGTGATATATTAGAATTCTATATGAGCATGTCATTGCCTGCACGTCACCATCCCCACCACCGTCGCCCATGTGTCACTGTCCCCGCCACCGTCACCCGCATGTCACCGCTGCCGCCGCCACCGCTGCTGTCATCGCCACCTGTGCATCAACATCACTGAGGAAGGTCCCTGCTATCGCCCAAATACACAATTGCCACCCAGAAAGGCCTGCTGTGTGGAACAAAGTCAGCACATGTTTCAAACAAAAAAAAAAAAAGAAAGACTTATGACTTGGTCCAACAAGTGGACTGCAAGGCCAAAAAAGGCGACCTCCCCCATGGCCAACATGACACCTGCCAACGCGCCTTGTGCGCGGTTGGACCCATCGCTGATGCTGGCGAAAAACTTGTGCATGGAGATCGCGACCATCTCGTTCGCCCTGATGAATGTCAACATAAATATCAAAACTGCCAAAATGAAACAAACAAAAACACACCTGGCAGCCTGCTTGACTGCAAGCCGGCACATCCGCTCCACTGATTTGAGCGCAATTCGAACGGCCATAGCTTGCGCCCAGGCGAGTGCGCGTATCGCGATGATGCGGGCAATGCGTCGGCCATATTGGATGGCCTGGGTTGTGGCTTCGAAAAAAAAACGCAAGGGCATAGTGAGTAGTATGGTAAGCAGGGTGGAGAGTGAGGGCGGCATCGTTTGAAATGTCGGCGTGCGAGCGCTTGATGTGCGTGACAATAACGTGTGACAGTACCAAACAACAAACAACGAACACTGGCAAAACTCATGGTGCGACTCTCCAAGCGAGTGCATTCAAGGAAACTCACTTGTTTGGTCATGTCGCTGCCAACTAGTCTGCCTCAGTAAATACTGCATGCGCCAGCGGACCACTGCAGTCAACCAACCCCCATTCTCCGTGGTCTTCAACATGGCCGACAATGCACTGGATGGATTTGATGTCAGCAGGGTTCAGGCGCCCCCTCTTCTTGTAATGCGGAATCGGTGGCAACCCATACGCATTGGGGAAAATAGTCTTAACTTGCTGAATAACAGCCAGACAGATGTTTTCAGCCTTCTTCGTTTTAAGTTTGTTGCTTTGGGGAATGGGGATGACAACGATGTACAGAAGTTGCCCGAAGAACATTTCTAACTTGAATGCCTCAGCAAGGTTTCAATGTCGCTGGTTTTGATCAACAAGTTGCTCATACTATTGGGCAGAGATAGAAACAAATTATTTTCCAAGAATGGTTGACAATTAGTTCATGCACATGGATGAAAGATGCATTGTGGCCGTCCATGCATTTGGAAACAATATCATGCGCATGCATGATGTCCCCACCTTCAAGGTGACACAGTTTGCCCCACTGCTCAATGTTGTCCAGAAGAAATTTCCTTGTGACGTTTGGCTTGACACCAAACCGGGTTGCCAGGCCATTCTTGAGGACATTGCATATGGTATCACCAAGGGGACCTACAACCTTTGGAGCCACAAGTTTGTATTGTGGGTCTGCAGTAAATTGGTTTTAGACTAGGGTAAAGGTACCGGGACGTGACTTACAATCTTCAAGTCTTTTCGTTTGCAAAGAGATGTGCTTGGGAGGCTTTCCGAGCTCCTCATCAGTAAGATTGTACAAAATCTTGACTTGCCGGAGCTGTGATAGATCAGTAAGGTGTTGGCTCATGTTTGTGTATGGGTTGAGTCGACTGTGGATGATGCGTTGGAAGTACCCGCATTGCCTCTCAATGGGGAAAGCCCATGTTGTCCAGCATGGTCCCATCCATCTGATTTGGTCAGGGATGTGGAGCAGGGCATGTATTGTGAGCGGGCACGCTGGGAGCTGTTCGGGTTTGTGCTGGTAGTAGAGGCTGGGTGCGTGAATTGAACCTGCCTTCGATTTTTCGGAAACGAAAGGAGGAACGCACCGCTCATAATATACTACCCATTCATGGATTCCCAACTTGATTTCGTTGATCTCCTCCTTGCTGATCTCGAATTGCAGACACAGATTAAGGATTCTAACAAGGGAGCAGAAATGTTGGTAGTAGCGCTTATCAGGAAAGCAACGTTGAAGCACAGTGGGGGTGATGAACAGTGACCACACAGACCATGTTGAAGATGTGAAATATGAACTATCCTTTGCTGGGTTAGGTATGGGCACACCAAACGACAAAGGTATCATTTTTGTGGCTTTTGCAGAGGTAGCGCCAACGACCTGCCACATATCTGGAGGCAGGACGTATGGCTGACCCTCATCCATTCCCTTATAGTTGCCAGACCAAAAGAGGATGAGGTTCGGGATGAGATTCTCCCAGATCAAATGCATGAAGTCGTATGGAAATGATTGGGGAAACCTCAGGGACCCAAGGGCACTGAGGAGAGGGACTCCTTTGATGCCATACACCTTTGAAAGCTCCTCTTGCTGTATTTCTGTGGGCGCGGACAACACTGATTTGGCCTGCGCCATAAAGGAATCATGCAAGCGCAGTGGTAACCTTGCTGGATGATACTTGATGACATCTGTTGGCTTGGGGTGATCGCGGCGGGACAGTGGCATGTAGAGGGTTCTGTTTCGCAAGTCTGGGATGCCAATACCTTGGATCTCACACATTTGACAGGGACGTGAGCCGTTGTGTCCTTTCATGTGCATAAGCATGGAAACAGCGGGAATGTCACCAAAGCCAGTGATGACATAGGCATGGAGGGCGAAGAGGCTGCTTGAGAGGGAGTCATATGTAGACACACCGTCCGCGAGCTCAAGCAGTTCTTGTATGAGCGGATAGATGAAGGAGTCTGCATCCCATGGCTTTTTTGGACCAGGTATGATACCAGCACACAGAATGTTGTCCTTTTGGAAGCATTGGTCTGGAGGGAGATTATAATTGAAAATGAGGAGAATCCACGCGGTATGCTTCTGCTTCTTGAATGGAGTGAAGCCATTGGTGGCAAAGCCAAGCACGATATCACAATGATCTGAGAAGTAATTGTGAGGTAACATTCGGTCTCCAACAACAACACGCTCACCGAGGAGCAAGCAATAATGGAGCCCATCAAAAATATCTGTCGTCATCCTGGGCATGTGAGTCGACGTCTTTGTGTGTTCATCAGCATGGTACTGGAGACGAGTGGCGTAGGTGTGATTCGACATTAACGTACAGAGACAAGGGATGAGGGGCATATATGAGAATGTATGCCTTGCTTGGCCAGACTTGTCCAGATGCGATGTTTTGCACTTTGGGCATTTGTTAAGGTCGGCGTATTTACCAGTATAGCATATGCATGAATTGATGCAACATACAAATACTACGGGCTCAAAGCGGGAGAGAAACCAAACATGGGATTGCGTCCTGGCGAGATTCTCCATGCCTGCCTTGGAAAAGTTATATGCCATCTCATTGAAGGCCAAGGCGGTTAGATTGTTCCTGATCTTCATCGCGAACAGATGCAGGACATCCAGGTCATAGTCTGAGATAGAAGACTGGCCTGAATCACAAAAACGCTGGTGAGTTACCAAGTATGCTATAAGGAATGCGCAAACTCACCAAATTCCACTGCCTCCACAATGAACCTTTCAGTCAAAATATCCCAAAGCGAGGTGATGGCCTCATGCAGATCCACTCTGTCTTCCATGCCAATGTCCTCTTCATTCTGGGAGTCACCAGTTCCGGGATCGATTGAGTCAGCATCCTTCTCAGGAGCGTCTTCAGGATCCTTGTCATTGTCATTGTTTTCATCGGGATTTCAATGTGTCCAAGCATGAAGATCCAGAAGGACATTATCAGCGAAGTGATGGGATGGTATGGTACATGCATCCCCTGGTGGCTGAGGTAGATCCAAGTTGTCTGGTGGATCGAGAAATGGCAGGGGGAGATTGGAGTCGAACGAGGGTGCGTGCAATTGGGAGCAGCCACTAGAGGAAGGGCTAGCATCAGCCTGACAATGGGTGATGCGACGCTGCTTGAGAGGTGGAAAGGATTCATGCTGCACTATAGGGGCTTGAGCTTGAGCTTCAACTTTGGCTTGAGCTTGGGCTTGGGCAGCTCTTTTTTTGTGATGCCATACTGTCGATCGGTGCTTTAGATTATTGCAACAAGGGCATATAATTAAATCTGACTCTGACATCGATGACGATATAAGGCAAATTGGCGAGAGGACAATCCACAAGAGAGCTGTGAAGGACTTGAAGTCGACGAAGACAATTGTCAGGGGAGGTGGGTGAGAGTGGGCAGCACAGCGCCAGTACTACTGCCATCTCAATTCAGATGGCTCATGGTCCATGATCCGAAGAAAATGTATAGAAAGTGGTATCCACGATGGCATGAAGGGTGTAAGGGAGTAGTTCCTTCCAGTAACTGATCATTATCATGTGAGGTGAAGGGTCGACTTTGGCTGAGCGCAAAAGGCAGCAGCACCACGGTCACATGACTGTTAGTGCGTTTTCAAGAAAGTTCAACTTACTTCAACTTGTTCCTTCCGTCTTCAAGCCCGCAATTGACCGTCCATCGTCCTGTTCACCAATTGACCCGCTGCAGCGGCGACTTAACTCCTTGTCAACAAGACGGTTCACAGGTTCACAGATCGATGAGTGGGATTTTTGTTGGGGCTGCAGGTGAGACAGCACTGCCAAACAGGGCATCATCTTCCAAACAAAGGTAACAAGAGATCGGATCGAACGCACCGACAGACAGACAGCAAACACCCAAACGCACTGGGAAGCCTATAAAAACAGTATCCATAAATTAACAAAGGAGGCAGCAAAGAAATGCTACTACAAAATAACATCGCGCATTAAAGCGATTGAGAAAGACCTGAAAGAAACAATCAACAACCCAGAGATCAGTACAAATAGAAACATGCAAACACATGAATCATACCTCACAAGCCAGCTCAAACACCTCAAGAAGAAAGAAGCAAAAAACTGCAAAAATATACTGAATGCGAAACTAGCCAACCATGGAGAGAGACTAGGGGGAATGTGGTCAGCGCTCGGTAAAGAAAAAAGGCCAAGGAACCCGATACATAGACTGAAGATCCCCAACTCCAACCCCCCACAATACGAATGCCACTCCAAGAAAATGGCAGAGCTCGCCCGAGACCACCACGATACACTCAAAGACGAAGATATCAACCAGCATATGACCCTTGAAGAATATGATGCAAGACTCGAGAGCATCCTGGACAAAATACCTGAGAATCAATGCCTAGAGGAACCTGAAAGATCCACAATGAGCTGGAAGGTCAATGAGGAAC
>Ga0307510_10009155_pt1 | contig 11788 bp, 8 predicted proteins | sample 12_EM_MG_FD_207224 | JGI IMG/M metagenome (GOLD analysis project Ga0307510, IMG submission 207224) | Populus trichocarpa ectomycorrhiza microbial communities from riparian zone in the Pacific Northwest, United States - 12_EM | ecosystem: Host-associated > Plants > Roots > Unclassified | place... | reverse complement strand
CGCGCGTATATTCAAACTCGTCCTGTGCTGGGGGCTTCTGGGCCTTCGAGGTAGCCTGCTGCTGCCGTTGCTGTTGTATTGCTTCCGGCGGGGGTGCCGTTCCCTCGAGTAGCGCTTCGACCACGCGCTCGACGCTTCCGTATTCCGTGCGCTGCAGGAGGGCCTCGACGTACCCTGGTTCGTAATCGGGCAGGATCGCGCGGACGTCCTCGACCCTCGGGTCAACCACCCTACTGCCAGACGCCGTGGCGGCCTCGGCGCCACTAGATGGTGTCGCAGTCGCACCCTCGCTAGTGGGGGCAGCCCCAGCTCCAACATGACTAGGGTTCCCGACGCCAGATCCCAGTAGTAGCCTGAACGCACCTGGATCTCTTCGGCGTGCCGGTCCCGCAGCCGAAGGACCAGAACCTCCACCGTCGAGGTCCGCGTCGAGCTCACGAAGCACGGCCGTCAGCCATTCGAGACGTGCGTCGTCTACGGCGACGACGCCGTGGGTTAGTGCGCGTGGGAGGGCCGCAGAGAGGTCGTAGGCGTGCTGGTAGTCTGCCAGCAAGCTGCGATTGAGGAAGGGCGTCGGCGAGGTGGGGTCGTCGGGACGTCTTGGCGGGGCGGGGAGGGCGTGCAGCGCAGAGATGGTGTCAAAGGCCCGCTCGGTTTCTGTGGGGAGCGAGGGGTCTGCGGGTGGGAGGGCCACGAGGGCGTTGAGGAGCGCCGTGAGGAGGATGTGGAATGCGTCCAGGAGGTCTGCTTTGGTGTGCAGGAAGAGGACCTCCCAGTCGTCTAGATCGCGCTGCGGCGCACTGGCACTGGCACTGGCACTGGCACCCGCGACGGCGACGGGGAGGTACAAGCGTCCGTAAGAGCTGGATGCGCCGCCGAGTCCCGCGTCGTACGCCTGGGCTAGGGCGAGTGTGAAGTCCTTGCTGTGCGCAAAGGCGCGGAGAAGCTCGGCGGGGGCGACGCGCAGGAGGCAGAGGATCGCGTGCGCGATCTTGCGGAGGCCGTGGAGCCCGATGGTGGTGTGGGAGAGGAGGACGGAGGTGAAGACGGGTAGGGCGGATGCGGTTGTGGTGGTGAGGAGGGAGGCGGAGCTGGACTCGGGGGGGAAGGCATCGGCGAAGAGCACACGGAGGCGCGTGGGATGGGACGCGTAGGCGATGCTGAGATCGAGGAGGGTCGTGGAGTCCAGCGCGCCCGTCGAGGCGAGCCGCTCGGCGAGGAGGAGCGTGCGCGCGTGGATGGCTCGTGCTTCTGTCGTCTCGGACTTTGGCTTCTTTGCCGCCTTGGGGTCTGCGTCCCATATCAACGCGTCTAGGTTGTGCTGCGCGACGTCTCGGGCGTACGAGGCGATAAATGTCGCGGGTGCGGCCGAGTTTAGCGCATGCGATGGGAGATCGAGGGTCTGTTGTATGGATTGAGAGATCTTTTGGCTGAGTGAGGCAAGCTGAGAGTGCGAGAGCCGAGAGCGTGCGTGAAAGGAGGGATGGGGTGGCAATGTTGTCGACGTGGACATCTTGTGAGATAGAGAATAGGGTACTGGAGTGATCATTGCGATCGATCGATGTCACCTCCAACAATCACAGAATAGCACAACAACAACAAAATAACATGGTCAATCCACGAGTCGATATTGTCAAATGGCCTCGCGGTACCAACATGCCCTAGGGCACTTGTAGCCGCCAAGAGACCCAGTTATCTGGTCCCCTCCCCTCAAAAGTACTGTATCCCGCAGCACTCTTACGTGACCCCTGACCCTGAAGTCAGGACGCGTGTTGTGAGTCAGCGGACCCTACTAACAGTGTGAGAAAGAATGACTCTTGTAGCAGCAGGCCAAAGCCAAGGCCAGGCAACGGTGTTGTGGCTGGTACAAATAGCTGACAAATCAACCCAAATAAACTGCGATGGGTCGAGTCCCCCAGCTTCACCCATCACCACCATCTCCTGCCCTCCTACATCGTTCACTACTCGTATCATCCAGTGCGCCCTTTCTTTTTCATAGTTTCGCTATCCTGTCGCTGACAATGCATCTGTTTCCCCACTCTTTACGAACTCCTCGCATGCTCTGCCTCGTTTCTCATCTCTCGTGCGATATTGCTCGATCACCCTTTTCAACTCGCTCTCTTTCTACAACAGTTTTTAGCATTTCACTGTACCAATGGCCCTCAAGCGCATTAACAAGGTGTGTTTCTTATCCCCTCGAGCCTCGCTCACTTTTTTTCGTTTCGCCCCGGGGTTGATGCCTCCACCCCATTTTCGGCATTTCCGATTCCCCGCCCCGATATCCACACTTTACTCGATACGGACCTGACGTTCTTCTTTCTCCAGGAATTGATCGATCTCGGCCGTGATCCCCCATCTTCCTGCTCTGCCGGACCTACTGGTGACAACATGTTCCAATGGCAGGCGACAATCATGGGACCTGTAAGCTTGTCTGCTCCCATGTACTCTGATTGAGCAACTAAACCCTCATCTCCTTAGAGCGACTCTCCTTACGCCGGTGGCGTATTTTTCCTCTCAATCACCTTCCCGACAGATTATCCGTTCAAGCCACCGAAAGTCAGCTTCACCACCAAGATTTATCATCCCAACATCAATGCTAATGGGTCGATCTGTCTTGACATCCTGCGAGACCAATGGTCACCAGCACTTACAATCTCTAAGGGTACTTTTATCTTTGTTTTCGTTTGTGGGGCTGTTGATTAAGGTCGCACTATTTTTTTTTGCTGTGCCGTACAGTCCTCCTGTCCATTTGTTCGATGTTAACGGACCCGAATCCCGATGATCCCCTTGTGCCTGACATTGCGCACTTGTACAAGACCGATCGTGCTCGATACGAGGCGACCGCGCGGGAGTGGACACGGAAGTACGTCGTTCCATGTACACTTTCAAAGACTATTCTATAACACTACCCTACCTCCCTTAGATATGCCATGTAACATGGTGAACAGACTTGCACAGCAACCTTTTTTGTATCAGTGTTTTCGTTGTCACCTCATGTTAGTTCCAAGTACTGCCTCAATTCCCTCGTGACAATTCAGTTGTTATAATAATGTGTGTGAATGGCACCGTTCTTACGATGTTCTGCAATGTCGTTTAAGGATAATAGGGTCTCGAATCTTACGCCTTGAGTCCTTAATTCAGAGGTCCTAACGAATCTTCTGCGTTGCAATACTATTTCGGGAATATCAGGGTGCCTGTAAGCTGTAGCCTGGGCTCCACTGGCATGGTGATAGCCGCCCGGCGGCCGCGTGGTAACGCCGAGGGCGGGTCTGGATGCTCCACGCCCATCACCAGAGGGAATTTGGGTAAATGCACCCAGGTTGGAATCGACACGGTGTCTCGTAGTTTGCGATTCATCCGTGTCCTGGTGGGTTACCGTGTTTGTGAGATTTCGCGTTTGAACGTTGACGCGCCAGTTCGGAGACGAACGGCTACGATGTATCCGCATTCGTCTCACCACACGTGTCCTAATGTCGCGTGAGCTACTGGGCCCGGAATTGGTTATCCTTTTGCACCCCTCTAGCACATGTACTGAGTAGTTCACAATAAGCCCATCTCGTCGTTCGACGTGCGTGATAGAGTTCAGATAAGCCATCAGCAATGGGCAACAACACAGCCATTCTATCAGAATAGTTGGCACACTCCACAAAGGGGGAAAATAGTAACCATATCGGTCACGATCCCAACGCAACGCAGGCAGATTTGGTTGCAGCTTCTCGCACGCGCGATACAACCCCTTTGTTTGCAAAACTGAAAACGCCCAATTAATCATACATTCATCGTGCCGCGGAGAACCTCAGTTGCGCCTTTTCCGTCCGGCGTACGTCCTCGTCTTTCAACTTGGCCCTCAACGCGGTGTATATCTCTAGCGCGTACTTCTCCCCCTCCTGTGGGACAGCACATTTCTGAGTTCTTTGCGGTGTGAAAGAGCCAGCGCTGACGCGACTCACCTTTACTAACGACTCGATCTGTGCGAGGTCGGTTTCTCCTGTACCAAGCAAGTGCATCCCGTGAAGCGCTGCGGGCGATCCCGATGGGAAGGAGAATATCAGGATCAAACGGAGGGGCGCGGCGGCCTCCTCCTGTGTTGTGGCGTCTAGGAAGTGCACGCCTGGAAACTTTGTCGATATCGTTGATAAGAACGAACGATAGGAAGAAGGGGAAGAAAACAGGTCATTTACCAGGTTGAGCGTCACGCTCACGGGCCAGACGTCTCGACCGGCCAACACGACGCCATCGTCCCAATAATCCTCGAGTTCGAAATCCGTCGCGGGCGCATTCGCCGACTTTCTCGTATCGAGCGCGCTTTGCGGTTCGGGATCGACGTCCATGTCCCCCTCTTTCCTGTTGGTGTTGGTGTTGGTGTTGGTGCCGCTGCCATGGGCATGGGCATGGGCATCGGAGCGATACTCGACCGCTCGGGTCCTCGGCACGCGGGTGTCCCACAGCGCGGCTCTTGCGGCCATGAAGAGCGCGTCGTAGATGTTTCCCGCGTCGGAGAGGATTGTGAGGTCGAGCGTGAGGAGCCAGCTCTTCCGGCCTGGGACGATGCCGAGGTTCGAGGGACGGAGCGAGGCGTGCGAGAGCGCGTCGTGCAGCGTCGCGCTGTAGTCGTGTTGTAGGTCGTCTAGGGCCGCCGCGGAGAGGTACGAATATGCGGCGGGAGAACTTTTCTTATGCAGCTCCCCTTTTCAGCTTTTTATTCTTTTTGTACGCGGTTTTGGGAGGAGGGGAGGGGGAGGGGGATTGGGTTCGACGTACCAGGATACGGTGCATACGATCCTGCCGCCTTCCACGCCGTTACCACCAGGACCGGGACCGGGACCGCTGCCACCAGCAATATCTTCCACCTCGAGTTTGGCGGCTGCGAGCACCTCGGTGCCACCTAGGCTCTCGTCGGACGATCGGCCGAGGTTGAGATGTGCGCTGCCGTTTGCGATCGGGACGACGCCGGTCTGTAGGGTGACGGCGCGGAACTGATGGAGCGAACGGCCGTCGGTGCGAAGTGGGGTTTTTGCTTGGAGAGATGACTGGATGTAGGATTTTTCTGATTTTGAGAGGGCTTTGAACGCCATGGATGGATATCAAAAGATTTATGACACGTGAGTTGCTATTTCTGTCTGTCAGTGGTCACGCAACACGACTCGGACGCGTTTGCCAATCCAAAGCCCTTGTCAATGTCATGTCCGATCATGGGTTGTTTGACAGTTGCGGCTGCGTGTATCGATATGCATATGCATTGTATGCTCGACAAGATAACGCATAGCATCTGAGTCACACATTCTTGAGTACATAGGAGTGCCCACAGAGCGCGCACGAGTCATCAAACTCTAGAGTATGCTATGCTACAACACCATCCAGGAGGGATTACTGCCATCGCCAACTCGCTGAGTATATTATGTCGGATAGTCATGATGGCGACGATTTGCCCTCCCTGAGGTTGAGTGACGACGGACCGAAGTAGTGGGCGCCTACCTTCCTTTTCAGGAGACCACGGAGGACAGGTAGAGCAGATTCGTAACTGCGGCGTGCGCCTCTCCGCCAACTACTACCAATACCTCCTCTCTCTGACAACCACGACGATATGATCCAAATATGTAGGGCTGAAGACGGAGAGGTGTTTCAGGTATGCACCCTCCTATGTAACTTGGCTGCATCGCTTACCGCGGAAGCAGACGAGTGCTACTCTCTGGGACATCGAAAGGTACCCGCGCCTGCACGTCATGGCATTAGCACTTCGACTGAACGCTTTATAGACTCGGAAGCCTAGAGACGTTTCTATGCACGGAGATTGGGATCGAAGAGAGCGCAGTGCTGGCATATCTTTCAGACGGGAGGAGATTAAGAACGGACAACGTGCGGGACCTCGCGGGGGCACAGGACCAGGTGCGTCTCCTACTTCGCCATAACATTTTCGCATCCCATCTACGCATATGTGTATGGCCCACGCGTTGTATCCTGTGATTTCGCCATGCCTTCCTGTCTCTGAACCTTGCGCTAGTCCATCTTCGTGTTCAACAAGTACTATCTGGACGAAGACTTCGACCAGGTTTTGAAGCTGCTGCATCTACAACCCCCATTGCAGCCGCCAATAGAAGGTACGCTCCTCGCTTCGTACGCGCCCGCGAACCCGCGTGACGCCCTGGAACAGAAACGATCACCGCGACGCCACCATTTAAACCGTCGCAATTAGGCGCCTCCTACCATCGGGCGGCGCTGGCGCACCAACAATCGATAGCCCGCACCCTGGAGTCAATGCGATGTCAACACTCTGCGTTACGGATAGCGTCGACCGTCCTCGACCTCAACGTGCTCAACGTCGCCGACGTGTTTGACGGCCTTGCGGCGGGGGCGCAGCGGGAACTGGAGAAGCAGGCAACGCTCATTGCCAGCGTCGATGCCGACCTGGAAATGGCCTCACGCGTCCAGATTCACCGCGAGTTTATGTCGTCCGCTGTTCAACGGGCGATGGATGCTGGGAGCCGGGCACGTACCCTAGGGGATTACGTCTCCGCCGAGAAGATGCGCCATGTGGCAGAGACATGTCGAAGAACGCATGGTAGTCCATTTTTTGCTCCCTTTTTTGTTTCTTCGAATGTTGTTTACATGTCAGGACAGCTGACCTGCGAGATCGATTTCACGACATCGAGGCGAGCATGAAGAGGCTTTCGGACGGCGCGGCGGAAGTGAGATTGAGCCTTTCGGATACTAGGTACGTCAGAGCTACCGTTATATGCTCGACTCCCTTCCTTAAACAAAGAACTATCAGGCCTTTGGACGAAGCCGAAGCGTTAGACCAGCTCTCTCGTGAATTGCACACCAAGGTTTCGGAAGTCATATCTGCCTTCGACAGTAATTAATAGCCACTTGGCTTGTCCTATATCGTTTACTCATCGTTGCCTAGGTCCTGTTAATAACGTTGAGGCCCTTCTGCCAGGTAGGGTGACTTCCCTGACTCTCTTAATCGCTGTTGAACACTGCCGCAGAGCTCCGCCAATTGGATACATCAATCCGGAACACTGTTTCGTCTATTACGACGTTGAAGGTAACTTTGAGTCATCTACGTGTTGTTATTCTTCTCATGTTATCCTAGAATACATTCACAGAACACTGTCTGCATGGTCTTCGACAAATTAGCGCTCTGAACAATGACTTGGTTTCACTTCCCGCTGATCTAACCGCACTGCAATCTAGTTTCAGGACCAAGAATGCTTTCCCTCATATTCAGCGGCTCCACAACCTGGTATACGTTTATGGTGCGACGCTCATCGAGATTGTTCGTCGGAAGGAATTCGGTCTGTGTCAATGGTACCTTCCTTCTAAGACTGTCTCATTATATTCGTATAGCAAGCTTTTTCTACAAACGATGTCAAGCCATTTTGGAGGTGATGGCGAAGCTTTCGTATGTCTCCCCAACGCTGTCGCATATGTACTGCTTACACCCTGCCAAGGGCTGCCGAGCGCAAGCGCCGTCAGGTATACCGTGGTGAGGTTCACGGTCAGCTCCCTTTCGATCCCAAGGGTATGGATGACGCGATTCCATCGATCGACTTTTCTGCTTCTGGAGGCAAGGATGCCGATAGTCCATATTCCTTAGAGCGGAGCGACGTTAGCGGTGCGTTCTTGCCGATTATCCTGGCAGAAGTCCAGATCAAGTGACGTGTCTCCTCGACAAACAGGCCTATTGCGCATTTTGGAAGACTTGGAGCGGTATGCTGAAGCTCTCAAGGATAACGATGTGGCACTGGCCAATATTCGAGAAACGCGCACGAATCTCCAGAGACTGGTCGATAAGATGGACGCCCTTGAGGCGGGGTTCGATAGGATTGCGGAGCGATCACGTACGTCACATTTGCCATGCCATTCATAACTAAAAGTTCACTTTCATATATAGTGCTCTCGACCTCACGGTTGGCCTTATCACGGAGGCGTCGTGAGTGGGTTTTTGGAGTTCGGGGGGCCTGATTAACTAACGCCATTCCTCTCTCGCAGTATCCGACGCCGATGACCAAGCTTTTCAGGAACTTGCCGGGAATCTGCGCGACCTTGAAGAGAAAAAGGCCGATAGCGAGGCATTGTTTGACGAGGAGCGTCGCGCATTGAAAGCAGAAATCGCTCAACTTCAAGAGCAGCTCCGGAATTCTAGCACTGAACACGAACAAGTGGAACGGGCCGAGCGGGAGTCACAACAAGCTCGTGGGCAAGCAGAGGGCGAGGCCACAGCACGCCGTATCATGGAAGACCGGCATAAGGATCTTCTGTCAAGTGTCGAACGACAACGACAGGAGCTGAGCGACGCCCTCGCAGAGGCAACAAACCAGACCAAAGCTGCAGAGGTCCTTCGGCAGCAATTGGCTCAAGCTCGCGAGGAAGCGGAGGAGATCAGAGCGTTGGAGGCTCGAAGCGCCGCAAAAATCGCGAAGCTTCTTGAAGACCAGGACGAAACTCTTCGAAGTCTCGGACAAGCGCGTGCTCGAGGGGAAAATCTCGAGGCACAGATCGACACGATGTGCAAGGAACGGGCCGACATGAAACAAGCGCTGGAGGAAGCTAGCGACGAGAAGGACAGGCTTTTACGTGCGCAGGCAAGCGAACATGACAGGCAGCTGCGTGACTACGTCGCCGAGGCAGATGGAGATCGTGCCGTGCTGGAGCATCAGTTTTTCGAGCTACGAGCTGAGTTGGAGGACTTGGAGCGTCAGCTCAAGGAAGCTACAGCCCAGGTCGAAATGAAGGAGGCCGGTGACGTTAGCCTCCGGGAAGAGCTCCAGCGTGTTGAACGCGAGTTGAAGGACGCGCGGCATGTAGAGAACGTGCTTCGGGATGACATCCGGGCTGGTCGCGCCTCGCAGTCGGAATTCGAGCACAAGGTGGAAGGGGCCGAACGCCTCATCGCACAGCTCTTGGAAACCTCCATCGCGTACCGCACGGCTCATTTCAAAGCATTGACGTACGCCCAGGCAGCCATCTCTCACCCATCCATATCCAAGTCCATCGGCCAACTCGTGGACTCGCACACTTTCCTCGCGAACGCGAAGCACGGCCCCATCGTCGCGCTCGACGAGCCGTCCCCGGTTGACCCGTCCGACCCCGCCGGAGCCGTCGAGATCTTGCGTTCCTTCGACCACGACCAGTTTCTGGAGACGGTGTTGAAAACGGGCTCTACCATTCGCAAGTGGCAGAAGCAGTGCAAGGAGTATCGCGAACGTGCGAAGGGGAAGATCTCTTTCCGGAATTTCGCCAAGGGCGATCTCGCGCTTTTCCTGCCGACACGCAACTCGATGTCGAAGCCCTGGGCCGCGTTCAACGGTGCGTAAAACTTCTCTTCATCTGCCCCCCCCCCCACTTCGTATTGGACTCGACTTCTTCCCGTAATTTTGTACTGACTTTGGGTTTTTAGTCTCGTTCCCTCACTATTTCCTGCAAGCAACTGGACACCTTGCGGAACAGCTGAAGACGCGAGAATGGATAGTCGCTAGGATCACATCAATAACTGAGCGGGTGGTCGATCCGAAGGTCCGTTGGTCTAAATGATAATTCAGATTTCCAAGTTTACACCGTCTTTTACAGGACCCTAGCAGTAATCCATATGGCCTCGGCAATGGTGTAAAGTATTACATGTTGGAAGTCGAGGACTGGACTCAGCCAGGCACGTCAAAACGCCGGCAAACGTCCAAAAAGGCCTTGCTTTTGTCTGAAACGAGAGAGGGCCCTCCGGTTCCATTGTCCGCACCACCTGAGAACGAAGTGGAAGAGTCTTTCCATCCAGCCCGCGCCCCAAATTCTAAGCACTTCCCAACGGCCGCACGGTCAGGAACGAACTCGACGGCGCCGGCAGCAGGGCCGTCATCTCTATCGCGACTCTTAGCTCAAGCCCCGGCCACTTCTGAGCCGGCAGCACCATCTGATCCTGCTCCACTAGCGCCAGCCTTAGCGCCCTCTCCCCCACTTCGCACACCATCACCACCGCTCCCTCCATCATCGTCATCTCCCGCGCAGTCTTCGCTCGCGACTGCGGTACCAGGACGGCCTCATCCGCCTCATCCGTCATCGCCACTACGCCCAGGTTCTCGCGCATCATCCCGCTATTCGGCACCACGACTCCCAGCTTTCGGTGGCGCGGGTGGGAGCGCAAACAAGGCAGTCCCGACCACGGCTATCACTGCGCCATCGACGCTCGACGAGCCAGGTGCTGGAGCCGCTAGCGCTGGCGCACTCGGACCCATTCTGACGGCGGCGGCGGCGGCACCTCCACCTTCGGACACTGGTGAAGGGATGGCAAGCTTACTGGCGCGCCGGCGGACGACATCGTTTCACCACGTTACGCCCTCGAGCTCGTCGCTCGTCGCTCCTGCACCGCGACAGACCGCGGGCCCTGCGGCAGCGCTTGCATCCCTGGCCAACTGGGGCTCGCCCTTCTTACGCCGTCGCAGGACCGATGTCGTCTCTGCCTCCGAGTCATCCGTACCCTCACAAGCCGCCGCAGCCAAACAGCAAGATTCCGCGGCTGGGAAGACCGGCGCTCAGCGGATATTACAGCAATTCTAGGATTGGCTTGAGAGAGTGTGGCGCTGGCACGCTTTTTTCCTCTCGACCTTGGTTTGTGGGCTTGCTCGCTGCGTGCGAGAGGGCAACCTACGACTCCGTCACGATATAGCACTGGTAATTCACCATTGTGATTTTACAGAGTGCAAGTGTTCCTAGCTGGAGTGCTTTGAGTGCCTCTGCGTAGGAATTGTGCATCGGGGATATCATATTGGGGGCACTTTAGCACCCTGTGTCTACCGTTTATTGATCCTCACCCTCACGACAAATATACAACCATGACTTCCTTTCACACTGTTGTCGTTTGGTAAGGGCCTACCTCGGGAATCAGCTCTCTGCGAGCGACGGACGGATCCGAAGTGACACGAGAAAATATATACATGAGTTGGCTATAAGTTAGATGTAAAGGATAAGCTTGCCGCGGTGGCGTTTTCGATCAGGTCTTTCTACGGACAGTCAAAAAAGCGCGTAAACTAGGGGTGAAAAGCGTTCATCCTCGGCTTTGTCGCGCGACGGTGGCATCGCAGGAACTCTACGGTAAATAGCCAACGGCAGTGGGGGTCTTCCATTGCGCTCTTCGATGGTAAGAACAAAGTGACGGAGAAACCTTACTAGTCCCGTACGGGGTGACATATAAAAAGCTGTCAAACACTAGGTCCTCCCTAATATGGTTGAGTACTGTGAATACATGACTTCTCGGAAGAACGAGGCAAGGGTCGCGTTTCGGTCTTCAACAAACGTAAATGGAAGTACGATGGCATAACAAATACTGTTGATTTCTCGATGGCGCCGCCAAAGCCGGAGCTCCGAGGGGTGGACGACCGAGCAATCGAGTACAGAAATGTACGATGTTGTTCAGCTTCCTGATATTGCAGGCGTGCACGTGGTGACCGCCGTCCGACGCGAGAAGTCTGGCAAACCCTCGTCGGGGAAAATGCCGAGGATAAAAGTATCACATTGTTGACAATGACATGCAGGGACATTACGCTCTACTGTACGTATTGGCCCCGATCCTTCGTTCTCTCCATCGCTAATAGAGTAACAATCAGCGCGGTGGAAGCAGGCTGTGGGGCTCGGCACGCACGGTTATAATGCAGCAACTTTTCGATGAGATCAACGTGTGTGAGAACCATACGCCTGCAGCAGTACCTTTTAAGCTGCAGTTCATCGAGAGCGTCGCTAAAGGAAGCAGTTGAGACAGGAAAAAAAAAGAAAAGCGAGGGATGCAGGATTGGGGAGGGAG
>Ga0307510_10009154_pt1 | contig 11789 bp, 1 predicted proteins | sample 12_EM_MG_FD_207224 | JGI IMG/M metagenome (GOLD analysis project Ga0307510, IMG submission 207224) | Populus trichocarpa ectomycorrhiza microbial communities from riparian zone in the Pacific Northwest, United States - 12_EM | ecosystem: Host-associated > Plants > Roots > Unclassified | place... | reverse complement strand
TAAATTGGATTTTCCATATCCAAGTACTGAAATGCTCGTACTTCAAACTCTTCCAAGCTGGATTATAAACTATAATGTTCAAGATTGTGTTCTAAACCTCCAAAAAGGCTCAATATGTTACTAACCTGAAGAAAAGACTAATAAATTTTTTTAATGGAAAACCCTTCAACATTAGTTTATTGACAGCATGCTTAGGAAATTCCAGGCCCTAGACTCACAGGGAATAGGTAGCTAAATAAGGAAGGCTCATGATATTCCTGCCAAGGGGCTATATGATTCAAATACCCAATAGCTTATATAAGTTTAGGGCCTTAGTGGCTTTGTTAGAACTATTTTATTACTCAGGTTATTTGCTCCAAGTAATGGCCTATTATTTGGTTTTATTATTCTGCTTTGTAGATGGACATATAAGGAGTTGGGATTTAATGAAGAAACTATTTTATTGAATTTATTTTGTTTTGTGTATATAAAATGTCAAAATTTATTAGAATTTCAAGGAATTTCTTCTTTCTTTTTCACTAACTCATAGTTGGGAAAAACTCGGCTAGCTAGGCTTTGATCCTTTCTTGCATATCATTAACATTGTGTTGTTTCATTTCATAGGGGGTTAACATTAGATTGGTTTGGGCCCCTAGTTGGTTTTCAATGCTTTCTTTCCTACTTGTAGCTTAGGTGTTCGTCAAAAGGCTTGAGAAAATGGTTTCTTCTCTCTCTCTCTCTCTGTTTTTTATCCTTTGCATTGCTTCTATTTTTGAGATGGCTTTCCACATGGTTGATGTTGAATGGTGCTTTGGTTTGTGGTCTGGGGCTTCCTATCCCACATTAATTTGGTTAGCTCTTTAACATCTTCCTCTTATTTTTTAAACATTCTTTACCATTTTAATGATAATGGTGGTTTTGACTATTTTTTTCACAAGTAGAAATATTGAATTTAGACGCTTCAATACGCACACTTTACTCGTAGTCTTTAATGGGAAATATTTTTTTCTCTTATAAACCAGCGGGGATTCAGTAAAGAAACATCATGAGAGTACCTATATGTGTAAGAAAGAATAAAAGCATGGAATAATTAATCAATTCGTCCATGTATCTTATGCTTTTATCGACTCTTTGTCGTTGCGAGTTTTTGCATTATGATGCGAGTCCGGGAGCCGATTGAAGTTTTGTGTGCTTGCTAATGTATTTTATATATGCTTATGATCTGTGTTATTTGACATAAAACCTTCATTTGTGCCTTTAGTTTTGAGAACTATATTGTTGGTAGTGGTTTGCTTGATTTCATTTGCCCTTTTCAAGTGAGATTAACTATAAAAGCTTTATCAAAAGCTTTTTTGGTTTTAAATTGTTGTGTGAAGATACTTATTGAGCTTAAACAAAATTGTGTGCTCTCTGTAATCAATTTTGATATGGAAAATTATTTTTCTTAAATAGATTAGAACACCTTAACCCTTTGATGTTCCACATACAAAGAAATTAATTGTTTCTTTAAAACTATTCATACCTTGTAATGGCCTGGGATTTATAGGAACCAGCAGATTTACTTGGCTTGTTTCAAGGAGATTTTCTAGGAAAATAACTTAGCTTCAATATTTGATGAATGGTCCATCTCGTTTAATAAATGGTGGTTAGTAGTTTTTTTATGGCAAGATTTATATCCGCTTGGGTATAGACTTTCACAGAGTTTGAATTTTGCAATACAAATAACTCCTTTTATCAGTTCTTCAATTTTACAAAGAGTAGTGACAAAAGAAGTGTAGGCTCCTCTCATTATGAAAGGAAAACTTGTTTCCATCATCTTTTTTCAAGACTCCTTTCATTATAAAAGCAATCATAAAGTTTACAAAAATGTTTGTTTATATTGTTTGATCGATAAGCTACGGATTAGTCATTGTTAAGTGAAGAAAAAAAAAGTTGTATCATATATATTAAATGATTGTCTGAGATCCTAGATTGATCGATTCAAGAGAGGATATAATATAATTTCAAATGTTGTTGAAAAAAAAATACACCAATCTTTTGCTTTTTTTTTTTATCAACATCCATATTTTTCATTTATGCCCTCTATTAACCAACATAGCTTGGGTGTCAATTTAAACATGATGTATTCAGCTTGATAAGGTCTGTGAAGGGCTTATATAATAGGTTAGTTACATGCTTCCACCCATTCTTTTCTTCATAAAATTCACAAACAATATATAATAGTGCATATCAAATGTAGAAAAATAGATTACTCCCTACCTAGTTCTTTCCCATTACTTGTTTTGTCAAGGGCCTCCTCCTCTTGATTCTGGTTTTTCTGATTTTATTATTCTGAAATGGTTGTTAAAAGATTGGAGTTTTGCTCAATGATTTGGTGAACAAAAACATTGGTCTCATTATTAGAATCTTTTACCTTTATTCATAATTAGTTTGATTGTGCATACTGCTCCTGTCATCTTTTGTTTTGTGTTCTCCGTAGAGTTTGCTCTCCACTCTCTTAATTAGGAGAAGATGTTTTGATCTCGGTAAATTCAACAATATCTCATTGAAATATAAGAATATGTGGGCTGAATAGTTTTTTCAATTTCCTCTATTTGCGCACCTTTATTTTTCTTCAAATTAAGCTCATTATGTTTCTGCAAAAAAAAGTTTAAGGATTAGTGGGTTGAGTTAGGTCTAATGGGATTGAAAGTAAAGATTGAGTTATTCAAGTCATGTCATTGTTTCATTAAGTTTTTTTGTTTTTTTAAAAAAATCATGCTACAAAGTCTTATAATTACAAGAACTTTCTTGCCTATGTTCTTATGGGATGTTATTGCCAATTAAAGATTATATATAACAATGAAATCATATGCAATAGACATAAAAAATTTTATTTTATCTTTAGTAATAAACCATAAACTTCCATACATTATTTCAAAAGTGTATTTGTTATTGAAATAGGCTTGAAAGTCATTGACAATATTTTTATTTTTGAATGATAGACAAAAACAAATGACAATTGATTGTTTCTTTTCAATAGAATATTCGTAAACATGAATAATTATATTACTAAGAAGTGTAGGGTTCTAATCACATGTTACAGTAGGATAAAAAAAAATCACATATCCATCTCATTTCAATAAATTTTCTTCTTCATGCGAGTCTTATTAATGTTGAACACAACTTCTTTTAGCAGTAAAAGAATTTTTAACATCTTAAGTGCGACAACCATGACTCAAGTATCAACATGTTATTAAAAGTGTTACTTGTAAAAGACTTCGTTCACTTTTAAGCCAAAAGTCATGTCTTATTATTAAGTATAAAGCTAAAAGGTAGGGAAAATATTTTTTCCCTACACCCATTGGTACAAACAATAGATTACAATAATAGTTCATAGTGTTTTTTTTTATAACTTTTTTTTCTTTGGTTATTTTTTTTTAATTTAGTCTTATATGATATATTTATGGGGATTTAGAGTTGATAATTTATTGTCTTCTATATAGTTATTGCAGTAATAAAAAAAATATTACAACATCAGCTTATTATTAGAAAATTTGCCTTTTATATGGTTATCGTAGTATCGAAAAAATATCTCAGCATCAAGTTGGTATCAGAAAAATATCTTAGCATCGCGGTATGATCTATTTTTAAAAAAATTTAGTTAAATAAAAAATGATTTTGAAAAAAACTAGGTTATTAAATTTTGTGGAGTCAATATGGTTTGCGAGTTTGACGAGGTAACCCTGGTTGCCCTAATTTACGGGTTTAGCTGAGTACCTTTTTTTTAATTAAACTTGATTATATAATTGTCTATTTTTCTTTTTATCATATAGTTAAGAAAATAGTTTTGAAAAAAAAAATGTTATTAAATTTTAGAAAGTCCATGGGCCTGTTGACGGGTATGACAAGTTAAAATTGTTTTTTAATTGATTTATTTATTTCATCATTTGATATTGAACTGATTGAGAATTGAGTTTCATAATTTGTTTCGTTTTGCTTTTTATGAGGTTATCATAGTCTTAAAAAAAAGTCTTGGTATTGGTTTGACGCTCGATTTTGTGATCGTCTATTTTTATTATCATATAGTTAAATAAACAATAGTTTAGAAGAAAAAATTTATTAATCCCAATAAAGTATATTACCTGGTTTGCGGGTTTGATATGTTGACCCGGTTTACCCAATTCACGGGTTTACCTATCAAACCTGATATGTTTTTTTTAATTTCTGGTCCTTTAATTTTTCTAGCTGTTTTATTTATTTATTTCACTATTCTTCAATATTGGATTGATTGAGAAATAAAATTCATGATTTTTTTTTAAACTTTATATAGGGTTATCATGATCTCAAATAAATGTCTTTTTTAGGGTTAGTGCATGATTTTGAAAGCATCTAATGTTATCATAAAATTAAATAAAAATAATTTACAAAAACAACAAAGTTATTAAACCCATTGAAGTTCATGACTCAGGTCGCAGGGTGACCGGGGTCGATCCAATTTGTCATCGTCTCAATATATATAAAAAATTGTCATCTTAAAGTTTTTTTTAAAAGTTATGTCATGTTTTTATCGGTCATCCAAGTTGTCTTTGGACCCATTAAATTGAATAATTCACTTTGGATAATCTCTCACGCGGTTTAATTCGAAACTCGAGTTTGGTAAGGAGCTGGGTTGACATGTTTTAAGATCGAACTGTTTGATTGGATTTAATGATGTTGCCAAAAAGAATCTTTATATTCTTAACATTTTTTTAAGTTTAAAAATAAATATTCAAACCGCAGCGAAGCATGGGCGAATGTACTAGTTTCTTATTGTTTCACAAACCATCCACATTGCTATTTATTCAAGAATTCAACTAACTTTTCATTTATATTAGGGTTAATAATTGTGAGAGTCAATACATTATTTTTTGTCTTTATATTCATTCCACCTATTCCTACATGTTGAGTTGTTGATGGACTAATCTAGGCTTATTGACTTTTGAGCAGGCCTAGGCATGAACTTTTTACCTAATGACCAAGCCAAATTATATTTTCAAGTAGGGCTTAAGCTTAGTATTTTTTTAGTTTGGAAGCCCCATAATATAATAATAATTATTTTTTAAAATGTAAAAATATCTAAGTGCAGCTAAAAAAGAAACCCTAAGCATAATCACTTATCTCTTTTGTTATATCTTTTTCTATTGAATATCATGTTATTTAGACGTTATAAAGCTTCAATTGTACAAACCTTATGATTTTTAAAAGTTGTAAAAAAAAAACCAATTTCACAAAGAATATAGTTTTTACATCAGTATGAAAAAACATTATATGAGGTTCGATAAGTGTTTAAAGTTGTTGATAGGCTAATTAATGCATAAAAGATGCAAAAGCTTCAATTCCACAAACCTTATGTTTTTTGCACCGGTATGCAAAAAGGCATTATGAGACCTTAAAATGCCTAAAATTACTCAATAGGCTAGTGAAGGTACATAAGCTGTGAAAAGACAAATTCCATGAGGCATAGAAAGGTGCGTAAAGTTGTCCACTGGGCTAGTTAACATAAAAGTTGCAAAAACACCATTTTCACAAAAAAAAAATTATTTTTGTACTTGTATGCGAAAACATATCGGGAGGCCCTAATAAGTGTTTAAAGTTTCCCAGTAGGTTGGTTAATTGGTTAATGTATAAAATTTGTAGATGCTATAATTACGCAAATGTTATAACTTCCACACCAATATGCAATATATTATGTAAGCCCCAATAAGGGTGTTGTTGATAGGCTAATCAAGGCAGAAAAATTGCAAAAGGCCCGATTCTCCAAATCTTATGGTTTTCATATTGGTATGTTAAAGCTGGTCATGAAGCTTCGAAATGTGTCTAAAGTTAACTAGGAGGTTATTTAAGGTACTAAACTTGCCAAAGCACTAATTCCATAAACTTTATGGTTTTGCACCGGTATCTAAAGTCCTACATGAAGCCTTGAAAGGTTCCTAAAATAGTCTAGTAAGTTATTTAAGGTATAAAAGTTTTTAAAGTCCTAATTCCACAAACTATATGGTTTCATATCGGTATACCAAAACCTACAATAAAAGCTATAAAAGGTGCCTAAAATTGCCCGATAGACTAATTAAATGCTAAGTGATGGACTTTCCTCCCATTAGAATTATCCAACCACAACATATTTACCTTTATAAATACTTATTTATCAAGCCAAAGTTCAAAGCTATTTCCATTAAATCATTGGCAAAAATAAAAATCCCACCTCATCTTGCATTAGCCAAAAACATTATAAGCCCTATAAAGCTACTAGGGTAAAACCAAGGATCACTTCACCAGGTTTTAGACATAGAAACAATAGATTTATAATATTAAAACAAATGATTATACTGTCTTTTTTTTTATTTTACGCCTACCGGTAATCATACGCAAATCCCATAATTTTTAGACCCACTATAAATAAAAGGATGATATCTATGAGAATATTAGAACTACTCTGTTTGTAGTTAAAAATGGTTCTTCTTAATTGAGAAACCAAAGTTTAAATGCACAAATAACACAAAACTTACAAACTTCTTATGAACCACAAAAATGCACAATTATAAGTATTTTGTACACGTACACATTATTTATATGTAGATTTATGCATACAGCCAATATAAATCCTCTAAATTATATCAGTGTTTGGGATAGAATACAACAATAAGGATGTAAAAATAAATGATATCTTTTACATATAACCTTACAACATTATAGACATATTTCTTAAATGTTAAGAAAAGTAAAACAATGGCAAAGTTAGGAAATATCAACACTTTTCAAATATGTATTTTTCTTAAGATTCATATAAAGTAATACAAACTTTTTAATTCAATCAAATAAGTCATTAATGAACTTGATTATGGTGAGTAACTATATAATATGCTTCATCTGCTTCAATTGTCTTTCCATATAAGCAAACCTAAAATCGAATCAAAATTATTCTATAAAAAAGGAAAGGGAAGCGATAATAGAAATTGAATAAAAAGCAACCATTGTTTCATTGCTTTCTATAATGAACTCCTAGCATTCCATTACTTATAGTATTCATTCACTTTTCAAAGCTCTTGTTGTCACATGTGTGCGGCGTCGCTGCAATCGTCTTTCCGGGTCAAGATTTTCATGGTGATGGGTAGAAAGAATAAGAAATTCTTGTTTCTTATCAAAAAAGGGATTGAAGTCGCTACCTAATATTTTAATCACTAGAAAACCCTAACTAGTCTTAGAGTCTAGATAAGGGGACTGGTTGTGTATAGGGAGGACGTGTCACCCTAGTACACTTTACCTAAGGTAAGTTACATTGTTTGTTTGTCTGATATAAGGTATTATTGTGTTTTATAATCATTAGTCTGTCTAAGGTTTAAGACAAGTTCTTATCGGTAAGGAGGTCCTTATCTTATCAGGTTATAACCTAACCATTATAATGTCAAAACATATTTTTTGTATTTTTCTTTTAATAACGGGAATACATCTTGCATATAACTCCATAATCCTTAATATTCGAACAATCAAAATAATTTTTTTGGTAATTTTAAAATATAGGCCAAGTTCTCAAGGATTTCATAAATTGATTACTAAATCAAAACATTCATGCAAATATATCAACAAAACTATTTTACTTGAATTTTTGTATTTAAATATGCTAAATCAAGCATTGTGTTTTATTATTATTATTATTTATACAAATATGATTTTATTTTTGAGAAGCTTGGTTATATGCATATAGATAAAAACACATTTTTTTGTATTTTTCTTTAAATAAGCAAATTTTGATTGTAATTTTCTAAAATTTTTGAAGAAAAGCAAGTATATTTAATATCGGGTCAATATTTTACAATATAAGTCTACCGCCCAAATATTAAATAAAATGGTTGGAAAATACGCAAGGCACCCAAAAATAATTTTAAAATGGTCATTGAATTTTTTCCAGGGTCTTTTAGAAATTATTTAGGGTATGTTTGGCAAAAGCACAAAAAATAAGAAAATAAACATTGCGGGAAAATAATAGGGTATATTTGCCAAACACGCTGTTAACTAAAAATCAGAGGCTAAAAAAATATCTTAATGTCGTGTTTGGCAAACACGCCTTAAGAACAAAAAGAAATGCATTTTTCCTTTGGTAAAAACCAAATTCACCAAACATTGCCTTATTAAAAAGATGGATTGGGTCTCTTAGCCTAAAGACCCAAGCCCATAAACAAGGTCCAGAAACACTGAAGGTCAAACAAGTTTTTTTTTCTTGAATTTGATGAAAAACACAAAGAACGACAAGAAATAAACCCAAAAAACACAAATTCAATTTCAGACTAGATTGCGCAAAATTAAAGGCACAAAATCACACACAAACATCATTCAAACAAGATTTCGGGGCTAGATCATCAAAATAATTCAACAAAAGCCATAATTATTTGATTTTATCCAAAAAATGAAAAGACGGAAACAAATATCAAAAGCCATAAAAAACAATTTTTTAAGCAATAAAAACTTTGGATTAAAAATCAATAAGTATGCACACACATGTAAGAACCAACAATCGACTAAAATGATATCCATATCAAAGACCTAAGGCAAAGTTCATGGCAAGAACATCAACCCAGAAAAGTTTGTAAACCTAGAAATCCAACAACAAAACTTAAACCTAGAAAAAATATAATATAACCCAGAATAACAACTAAACCTTGCAAACAAAGTTTAAGCATTCTTAATACAACCCGCTTGAATCATCAAAACAAATAAGAAACAAAATCAATAGGAAAAACAATAATCAAGGTCAAGTAAAACAGTGAACAAAAATAACATTTTCTTAGATAAAAAACATTTTTCTAGTGGATAAATTCAATATCTTGATGCTTAAACAATATACACACAACTTTAACAAACACATCAGATTATCTTAAAACAACTTAAACCATAGCAACTTCAAAACTTAAACACATTTCCGTAACTTCAAAAATGGTCATCTTAACATCAAAGTAAGTAAAACATTACTATATACTAACATTTAACACTTAAATGAACAAACTTAATCATTCAACCAAACTTCAAACAAAACACACACACACACACACACACACACTAAATCATGCAATAACTAACCACCCCTAACTAGTCTGGATTCTACATCTCTCTCTATTTAGTACATTAATCCTCTAGTTTCTCTCTTAAATCAATTATAGGATTCCCTTTTCAACTCTTAAGGCATTTCCTTTTTTTTTTTCTGCCTTTTCTTTTCCAATACCCCTTTTTTCTTAAAGAGTAACTACTCTCTTATATCCAAATCCAAAACCAGTCATTGCAAAACCAAGATGGTTTTGCACAAAAATAGGTGACTTAGGGAAGATTCATGTCCATCCTTTCCTAACCTTCGTCTTGTGGGTTCAATTTGATAAAGAGAAGGCAACCATGGAGTTAGTCATTCAAGGGAGTTTTTCTTCTTTAGTCATAGTTGACTGAGTGTGCTACTTTGACGAGGTCATCATGAAAATTAAGAGATAATCATACCTTTGGTCCACCTGAACCATGTAGTGGGGATACATATGTAACCTTAAAAACAAACCACACTCGATTTGGAGGTCCAGAACTCCATATTCATTGCTTGGAAGATTGACCCCTGATCAACTTCAATCTGTCAATGCAGAGTGGCTAATAAGGGACAAGATGTTGTTTGATTCGTTGAAAAAAATAAGATGTAAATGTTTGATGGGAGTGTAAATCCCGAGAAAAAAAAAAGAAAAAAGGGCTGGATTAAATTAAAGGAAATAAACTAAACTAAAAAGAAGTGGGGGCAAAACGAATACACTTAAAGAAAATGAGGCCTAAATGCAAATAAGAATAATTATAGAGCATAAGTACTCCTCTTCTCACGAAAAACAGATCTGCAGATAACATAAAGAAAGAAAAGAGGGAGTTTTTATATTCATTTTCACAAATCAAGAGAGAAACACCAAAATTTCAAAAACCCATCCAAGATTAAGGGTTATAAGTAGAATAAACACTGGTGGGAAAGGGATTAACAAGAGAAATTGAACAAAAAGAGAAGAGGGGAGGGCCGGCTGTCATTAGAAAGAAAAGGAGGGATCGAAACCTTGATTTGTACCGGGTAATGTATTCTAAACCTGCTCTTATGAGTCATTTCAAGTCGATTATGAATTGATGTCTAGATGTTAATTTATAGATTTGAGTTCTTAGACTTGAATTGAGGAAAAAGTATAAGTTGCTAAATTAAAGAACTTCATTTGTTGTATGTAAATGGAAAGATTGACGAATCTGGACAGTTTCATCTCTTGACTTTCAGAGAGATTTCGGGTAGGAGGATGAAGGAATTAGGATCAGGTTCCTCATAGAAATTGTAGGTTTGGATGTTGGCTAACTAATGAAATTGGTCTTGCTCAATTTGGAGTTATAGAACTCCAACTATGGGTCACCAACCGAGACTGGGTCATGACAGACCCTATGGGGTAGTAGGTCTGGTTCGTTGATGAGAAATTTTGACTGTCTTAGAGGTAGAACCGGGTTCTCCTTCCTTTAGAGAACTTGTAGCCTCATGTCTTAGCTTTCCAACAAGACTAATCTCCCTTGAATCGAAGTTCTATAATTCTAGATATAGTTAAAAATCTGAGGACATGTCGGAGAGTAACAGTTCAATATCTAGACAGTAATAGTTAAAAAATGAGACAGTAACAGTTCAATATCTAGACAATAACAGTTCAAAAACGAGATAGTAACAGTTCAAAAAAAAAACAAGACAGTAAGTCAGTAACAGTTCAATGTCTAGACAGTGACAGTTCGGGATTTAAACAGCAACGATTAAAATATATATATAAAATGAATGATAACTGTGGTTGGATAAAGAATGACAATATTAATAGGTGAAATGAGAAAAACGTAAAATGACTGAAAGAAAGACTTATTGGTTGTTGATATGGTTATAATAAAACATATCCTTAGGTGAGGAAAATTTATGAGATAAACCTGTGAATTGCAGGAGGGACCACAGGCGTGGTGCAGCAGTAGCAGGGGAGCACGAGTAGAGCTTCTATTGCAGGTAGGTGAATCGCACCTGTACTTCCTAGTTAATTCCATGAATTATTATGTTAACAATGTGAAATGTGAATTACTAAATGTATGTGTATTCAAGGTGAAAAATTGTTGTGTGAATTGCCAAATGATAAAATTATCACTGACAAAAGAAATATGAGAAGTGCGATTTGAGGCGTAAACTAGCATACATTTAGTGTATGTTAGGATCCGGGGTAAGGGGATCACCATGTATGGACTAGCATATATTTAGTGTATGTTAGGATCCCGGGTAAGGGGATCACCATGTATTGGTTAGCATACATTTAGTGTATGTTAGGATCTCGGGTAAGGGGATCACCTTACATCGATTCCTATGGGGTTATGATGATGATACTAGTGAAATTGGTATCAGTAATGTGATAAGCAAGAATAATCATGGTCGATCTCATAAAGTCTGGAAGGAAGGTCGAAAGTGATAGAGGAAACAGTTATTAATAGTTGAATAAGGAAGAGATTCTAATAAAAACTAGAAAGGAGAAGCGAATGAACTATGAATGCATTTTACCTTGTTGAAATTGTTAGATATTTGTGTTGTTATATTTATTGTTATATGCACCTTTCAATAATTTGTATTTTGTTTCAGGATCATCGCATGCACGATAGGAGTAGATCCTAGCTTATGTTCCCTTCTTGTAATCTAGGTTCTAGAGAGTATACCCCAGTATTTTATAAACATGAAGATGTTTGTATAACTTTATTTGTATAATTAATGTTTAACCTTAATTGAATGAATT
>Ga0307510_10009153_pt1 | contig 11789 bp, 4 predicted proteins | sample 12_EM_MG_FD_207224 | JGI IMG/M metagenome (GOLD analysis project Ga0307510, IMG submission 207224) | Populus trichocarpa ectomycorrhiza microbial communities from riparian zone in the Pacific Northwest, United States - 12_EM | ecosystem: Host-associated > Plants > Roots > Unclassified | place... | reverse complement strand
ACCTCATTGACCAATTTTCCAACCATTTTCTGAGCGCTTCTGCCTCCTGTTATTTTTCTAACCTCCTTTGGCTATATATTTTTATATATATTTTGTGGGGACCCAAAAATGGGTTACAACATTGTCAATGGTTTTTTTTTATAATTACCAAGTCTCAACATGGGCACTTTAGTATTTAGACATACATATATAATATTAATTTATTTAAAAAATTTGGTTGCACATGAAATATTCATGCAGACACGCGTTAGAGCTTCCACGTTGTTCGGATGGCGAGCGGTCATCCATCGGCCAAACTCCGACTTTCATAATAGTGTTTTAATCCTCCTGCCGCCGCCTTCATTTCTGGACGGTGTTTGTGGCAAAAAAAAATATCATGTTATATGCTAATGGCTGATTGTTTTTTTTTTCTTATTTCCTCTCTCCTTCTCGGTTTTAGAACCTTCTATTGTATATTTTTAAAGCAGCCATTCAATTTTTATTTTTTTAGATTTGATCCTTATTTTTTTATTGTTATTTCTTTTATTTTAAATAATCCATATAATTGGAATTTCCTTTCAACTTAACCCTCATTTGATTTTTTACCTTTCACATTTAGTTTTTATTCTTTTGATTGTTAAGCATTTTTAAACTATTCTCATAATTAAATTACCTTTTCAATTACTTTCTTCAATATTTTATATCATTTTCTTAATTAAATTATTTTTTCAATTACGCCTCTCGATATCTTTGTTCATTTTATTTTATGTCATATTTAACCCTTATTATTTTAATTCCTATTTGTTTTGTTTTTAATCTTATTTTATTAGAACTTTCTCTTTCAATTTTATTCATCAATATTTTATAATTTATTGAGATTTCGTTAACCTTTCAGGTCACTGTTTTGAAAGATTGAATCGGGTACACTTAGATCTTTTTTTCAGGTTTTTTTTTTTTACAATTGATTTTTTTATTCTATCATTATATAAGATTATCCCGATCTTGTATGCCATGTCACAAGTTTAGCGTGTTAACCCTGCTTGACCCGGCCCAATAATTATTTTATTTCTTATTATCATCGTCGTTGTCATTTTCTTATTATATTATTAAATTAATCAAAATTTAACCTAATTTTCAAGCTTCCTTTACTTTTTTAGAAACACTACTATCACCTAAATAAGTTTTTTTACTTGTTAAAAAAAATAATCTAGCCCACTCTCATCCTTAGCGAGATTTAACCTAATTTTCAAGTTTCTTTTATTTTTTTTAAAAAAAACACTACTATTAAAAAAAACACAGTATGACGCGTGCCACCAATCTCATCCTCGACGAAGAGTGCTTAGGCAATTACTACTCGAGTAAAGTACTAGAGTTGGGTAAAATTGGACTGGTTCTTTAGGTAGGCACAGTGTGTTTGGTATTGTGGTAACTTTTGTGGTTGTGGTTTGAAAAAAAGTTGTTTTATAAAAAGTACTTTTGGTTAAGGTTGGTTTGGTATTTATATATGTTTAGTTAAAACTGTGGTTGAAATTGAGGTTGAATAAAAAGTAGTTTAATGTGTTTGGTTAAACATGTTTTTCAAATTGAGGTTATAAAATAACTAAAAAAGATATATATTAATATTGGTTTTTAATTTAAATATTGTAGATTTAACTACCACTATTACATCATTAAATAAATAATATTTTATATCAAATATTTTTAATTGTTCCATTAACTTATCTACAATTTCATTACCTATGAAAATCATCCGATAAGGACTACAGTTTTCATGATTTTTTGAGCGTGCAACAAAATCAGGTAAAATATCATCAGAAACAAAATTGGAATTGCGATCAAATTCTGCAAATGCTATGTCATCATGTTATCTCCTTCCAATTTATGTAGTATTATTGAATAATATTAATTACTAGTTTTTTAGTAAAACACAATTAAAAAAAATTGAATTTTTTTTCAGGTCGGGCGTGGTTCAATGAACAGTGAAGTCACTATTTACGTGAAAAATGACCCGTGAATTAATTTACCTGGCACTGTTCACGTGAACAGTGCCAAGTGAATTAATCCAATTAATCCACTCCGCACTGATCACTTCAAGAAGTGAACAGTGCAGAGTGAATATTCACTCTGCACATTATGAACTCGGCTGGAGGATTCACCTCAATTATTTCAAAAGCTAGCTTAAAATCTGATTTGAAAGATGGAAGAACATCCTCCTAGTCTCAGATGATGATGATTGCCAAAGAAATATTAAAAACTCCTACTTGAGCTGAAGGAAGGAAGCAAACAACAAATTGAGTGGGCCCTTGACTTTTTTCTTTCTCTTGGCAACAAGCGGGTAATGAAAAGTGAAAGTGAAAAGTGAAAAATAGCAATTTTTTTGCTTCACCAAAATCAGCGGTATAAAATTTTTAGTAGGACCCATCTCGTATTCGAAATGTTTACCAAACGGTTATAAATTGTGGCTGGAACAAAACACAGTTCCAACCACAATACCAAACGGTAGAAGGGAAAGCTGTTTTAAATTTCAAAAATACCCCAAAATGATATATAAGCATTTTTATAACTTTGTATTTCTATTAATAGTTAAATATTTTTTCGTTGAATTATTTTTAAGAATTCTCCAAACTTGATGGCATGTAGTAAAATATACACTTGTTAAATTCAACTTGACTAGAAGAATTAATTTAAAGATTTTAAAATTCAAAACTTAACCAAAATTGAGTTTGAAATTAAAATAAAAAAAATATGGACTCCATCATGCTAATTTATAACTTGATTGATTTAATAAAGTTAGATGACTCGAATCTAAACAATATATTAAGAAAAATAATATTGTTATAATAAAAATAATTGATGGGAGAAAAATCATTTGGGAGACGAGAACCCATCATTAATTGATGATCCTCTTTGAAAATAAATACGTAAAAAAATAATAAATAAAAAGATGGCCACCACGCTATCATGTGTTCATGTTCATGATGACTTAAGTCAATAATGTCTTGTACAAGAAGGGAGCAAAAGGAGTTTATGGGCATCAATACTTGACAAGAAAGTCATTTCTACAGATTCTTCCGTGGATTTTCACTTTCCTTGTACGAAACCACGACACAAGGAAACGCTTCATTTTGATAATCCCCATTCACATGCATCTTCTACTCTTCACTCAACCCTTTTAAAAAAAAAAAATATTAATCAAATATTATAATACATAATGTTTTTTAAAAAAATTAATCAGCTTTTTATATAGTTTGCTGGATTAATCAAAGTAAATCTAAATTAATCTCAAAATAATATTATTTTATTAAAAAATTTAAAAAATATATTTTTTTTATCTAAAATGTTTGAAATTAACTTTATTCAGTTTTATTTGAATTTGATCGATTCAATCAGGTTGGTCATACCCTAAGTTTGAAATGAAACTTGTGGGCATGTTTGAGAGTGTGGTTGCGGTTGTTTTTCAAAGTGCTTTTCACTTGAAAATGCATTAAAATAATATTTTTTATTTTTAAAAAATTATTTTTGACATCAGCACATCAAAATGATTTGAAAAAACAAAAAAAATATTAATTTAAAGTAAATAAAAAAATTTTATTTTTTTTCAAAAACATTTTTGAAACGTAAAAACAAAAATGACCTTAGCTTGTTATAAGATAACAAGTTATCATATTAAGAACTCGTTTGGCACTGTAGTAGCCAGGGGCGGAGCAAGACAAAAAAATTAGGAGGGGTCAAATTATAAATTAGAGGGATCAAATTTTTTTTTAATTATTTCTATTAAATATTTACAAGGGAGGGGCATTTCTTTGCAGGGGTCGGGGCCCCTGCCAACCCCTCCTCCCTCCGCCACTGGTAGTAGCAATTGTATTTTAAAGGTTTTTTGTTTGGAAACGTATCAATTAATTTTTTTTAAAAAAATATTTTTAAAACATAAAAATAAACAAGTTCTGTCGAGTCATATCGAGCATAGATTAATTGCAATGTGTCTAGCTAGTGTTGATTACTGAAAGGAGACTGTATTTGTTGTGAAGTTGAACCCTAATAGAGTAGACTACACAATGGGTTTGGTTAAATTTATGTCAAGATATCATCGTTACCTTTTCTAAAGCAAAACATGACAGCAATATTTTGATAATCTTTTCACTGTAAGAAAAGAGAGACGGTGATCGTCGACATTTGTCAATTGTCACTCTCCACCTTATTCATATTAAAATACTCCTTGCATGTGCATGGTGCCCGGTGGCCTCCAAATTAATAATTATAATAAATAAATAAATAAAAACTTTGTTCATAGGGAACAATCTGAAACCTAATTACTATAGCTCTCTCAAGCCTCTACTCAACAACAAATCTCATCGAGAATCAAGCAAATTTGACAGGCATGGATCCACGCACGTTCTGAGAAAGAAGTTTATACTATTGATTCTTTCGTTAGACTTAGTTGATATTTGTTGTTGTTTCTCACCGGGTATTTTTTAAAATTTATTTTTGATATCAATACATCTAAACGATACAAAAATACTAAAAATTAAAGAATATTGTGAGCACCGCATAAATAAATAAATAAAATCTTAGTATCAATTGTATTTTAAAATTAGATTGGTCTAACAGGTTGATCTAGAATTCAGATAATTTAAAATATGAATTAGTTGAATTTTAAAAAAAATAGTAAAAATAATTAATCAAAATAATTTTTTTTTATTTTTATTTTTTAAAAAAAATAGATAAATCTTTCCGGTCAGATTTCATTTTACTGCTATGATATCAACTTACTCGTATCAAACTATTAATCACGAACCATACTAGCTAGCTAGCTAGCATGATCTTGCAATTCTATATTTATTTTTTAAAAAGGAAAGGAAGAAAACAAGAGCTTTATTTTTTTATTATAATGCAGTGGTCACAAACGATCAACACGTGTCCTTGCGCGATATATATTTAAAAAAAAATGAAAAGAAGAAAACGAGAGCCTTGTTTTTTTATTATAATGCCGTGATTACAGACGATCAATATGTGTCCCCACAACCATATTGAAACGTTCCTTTCGCATATCTCTATTCTCTTGGAATGTCTCAATCAAATATATAATTTTGTTTTTCATCTCTTTGTTCGTTTCCTTGTCTTTTTATTAAAAAAAAAAACATGATTAGGAATGCGAGATGTATATTGTAGAAAACTCGTTTTATAATATGGTACTATGAATTATGAATTTTGATCGTTATTTATTTAATTATTAAATTAATTTTTATTGAATTAATTTTTTCTTAATTTAACTTGAAATTCAGCTCGGGTTAGCATATTATGCAAGGTATAACAACTATACTGAGTACAATTACTAAACTTGGTTCGAAGTGGGATCTTACCAAAGCTTAGATCATGAGTCAACCCTCAAATCAATGGGTCAATCCGAACCTTTTTAAAATGATGTAGTTTCAAAAATAATTTAAAAATAAAAAAAATGTCAGGAGGCAAAAAAGATTAAAAACAAAACTCTAATGAAGTCATTTTATAAATTTAAAAAATATTGAAAGGGGCTTGATTATATCTCATTCAAGTTTTATCAGGTTATAAATTAATATGTAAAATCTTTTAAATTTATTTAAATTAATTTTTAATCTATTAAAAAAAACATAACCCAAATTAATAAATCATCAAGTTGATTTATTAAGTCGGGTGAAGTTTAATAAATACAATGCCAATAACAAATCATTAAGCATATTTTCAAAAGAACAATTTATAAAAACAAGAATTTTTATTATAAGTTCAAAGATTTTTTTATTCACAAATTTTTTTAATAAATTGGTATAAAACACTGTTTGTTTAAAATTCATTTTTTTTTATATTTTTAGATATATGATAATAAATTCTAAAAAATAAAAAAATATATTATTTTAATATATTAAAAAAACAGTTTATAACATAATTTCTCCGTGCTAATAATATATTTCTCTAATACAACGGGTGGTCCCTCAAAATCTTTAGCTTCTCCATGGAAATCATTACCCGACACGTGCCAGTCAGGCCACATCGGATATGGAGTCCATTGAACGGGCCATAGCAGGTAGCCCAGCTCACTACATAATTTTTGGTTGCCTGCTAGTTATTATTAATTTAGGGCGACTTAGTTTCTCTTGGTCTTGCAGAGGAAGGAAGTAAGTAAGGAAGGAAGATGGCAGGAGTGGAAGCGAGGGTTTCCCTAGAAGACCTCAAGAAGAAAATGGCTGACTTTGCAAAGGAAAGAGACTGGGACCAGTTTCATAGTCCTAGAAATCTCCTTTTGGCCCTGGTATATTGCTCCTCTTCCCAACCCTAACTACAATCTAGAAAAAGTATACCATATTGATATACCCTTCTCAAATATCTATGCTTTGTTTTGTTTTGTATAAGGATTTTTCTGTAGTCCCATCAGAGCTTGTAACAAAGTGACAAACCCCATTTCTTTCTACAAAAAATTATGTGTGTCAGGCCTCAGTATGTGTAAAAGCTGCTTAATTTTATGCATTTTCATGTTGTATATTACTATTGATCTTTGGCTTTCAATTCTCTTTTTTGGTCAAGTCTTATGATTTAGCTCCTTTAAAATATTAAATAATTGACTGGAAAATACACACAATCACTGAATCTGATCGCTTGTTGAAGAAAGAAAGGGAGGATAAAAGGTTTACTGACCCTTTCTTCATGTTTCTTCTTGCATTAGACCATTTGTTTTTTGATTTTTTTCCAGAAAGTCTAAAACGCAACTGCTTAATTTCTTTCTTTTATTCATTGATGGTGCTGGACTTTTGTCAGCTGGGTAGTACGTTGCACTCCCTTCCTTGTCTATTTTCTAGTTATGCTCTCTGAATGGTTTCTCGGATCCAAGTCAAGCTAAATAGCTTTTTTATCTGCTTTCTTACTTGCCCATGTTTCTGTTTTGCTGCTTGAGTGGTTTCTTGTATGTGAATTTTGAAAAATTGATGAAGTTGGGCGTCAAAAAGCTAGAACTTCATCAGCTTCCACTGTTTGAAACCGCATGTTTTTTCCATCACACAAGTACGGCAATCACAAGCACCACTTCTGGGCCACATTATGTTTCATAACAAGACCCCACATTGTTTGATTATAACTACAGTTCTTATGTGAAGGCGCAATGATAATAATGGTGGAGGTTTCTCTGTCAGGCTCATGTCTCGTTTCAGTATTTCGGTGTGTGATTGTATTTTGTTGTTGTTTTGTTCGTGTTTCAGGTGGGAGAAGTAGGTGAATTGTCTGAGATATTTCAGTGGAAAGGAGAGGTTCCAAGAGGGCTCCCTGATTGGAAAGGTGAAGAGAAAGAGCACCTTGGAGAGGAGCTATCAGATGTGTTGTTGTATCTTGTTAGGCTCTCTGATGTATGCGGTGTTGATCTTGGTAAAGCTGCCATGAGAAAGCTGGAGATCAATGCCATCAAGTACCCTGTTCAGCTCTGTAAGGGCTCCTCAGAAAAAAAAAGGCCAATCAACGCAGGCAACAATGCTAGTGGTGATGGTGTTACAGGGAGCATTTATAGCAACAGCAGCACAAGTAACAGTAATGGTGTCTGATGTTCTGAGATTATGTCCTCTCTGACTTTCGTAGCAGGCCTCCCGTCTGAGGTTTAGTATACACTAGCTAGTAGCCTAGTGCTGGTCTTTTTCTCTTTTTGTTTGATGGTGTTATGTAGCAGTACATCCTAAATCTAGCATCATTACATATATATATACTGTATTTTCATTAGGGAATAATGTGTTTGTTTTCGTTGAATCTTTTTCTTAAACTCAGATTTACTTGAGAAAATATTAAAATAATTTTTTAAAAAATAATTTTTGGATATTCTTCATGCTTCCTCTTGTCTTTTCTTACAAATGGATTTTTTCTCACAGATGGATTTGGAACGAACTTGATGTTGATGTTGAAGTGGAGTGGAGTGGAGTGAATAGTGTCTCGCTTTGCATTAGTGCAATGGTGGATTGGTGAATTAAATTATCTTAATTTTAATATTTTTCTTAATTATCTTGTTTTATTTACTAATTTAATGACGAGCTTTTATGCATGATTTAAATATTTATAAAAATCAAAGTGGTTGTTTTTAATACAAGCTTTTATTACAGGTTTTTTTTTTATCAAAATTAAATACATATCATTATTATATGGCTATTATCCTATAAATAACGGCTTTAATTATATTTCAAACAAATAAACTGTTTTATGTGTTTTTTTTTTTCAAAAAACTAAGAGACTGACAGTCCCTCCCAAATAATAATAATAATAAAAAAAAGCAAGGTCAAGTGCGCTGACCTGGCTTAATATTAAAGTACAGATACTAGGCTTGATCTTTTTCTACTTTTTTATTTTTATTTTTTGGTTTTTTCTTTCACTTCAAAAAATAATTACCAGATTTATTTGTTTTTTAGTTTTGATATGGTTCTTAAATACAACTAAATTTTTATTTGAATTTTAATAATTATTTTATCAATTATTATGTAACTTATATGAAAAGGATAATACTAATAATAAATCCGTTTATGAAAATTCAATTTAATTTTTTTCAATTCTTAAATCTTTTAAATAGATTTAGAATATGATTTTATCACATTTATAATTTTTTTAGTTTTTAATCATACATAAAATATGAATATTTAATTTTTATATTTTTTGTTAACTTGCTTCAATAATAAAGAGAAATAATGATTTCAGTTAAAAATATTGTGTTTTCTAAAATAACTAGGAGATATATTAATAGAAATTTTTATCTTGATGGAAAAAAATAAATCAAAATGATTGTGTTTTCATGTTTAATAACATTACCAAAATTTTTTATGAAACCTTGATATTTTTTCATGTTTTAAAAAATGGTGGTCCTTTTCAACATAACGCAGACATACAAACTTGTTTATAAAAAACACTAAAATGTGTGGCTATTTTATTGTATCTCGACATTGTTCACCACCTCATATTTTGTTATGGATTAACTCTTCATAAGTCTTTATTTTTTTTATTTTAATCCTCAAATTTTTTTTTTTCATATTTTCATGTTTAATAAAAATGACAAAAAAATTCGTAAAACCTTGACATGTTTTCTTATTTAAAAAAATGATGGTTCTCCACAATGTAGTGCGGGCATATACACTATTTATGAAAAAACACTACAAGGTGTGGTTGTTTTACTCTACATTGACATTGCTCATCACCTCATATTTATTGTGGAGTAATTGTTTTTTTTTTTCTAGTTTTTTTTTTTGTGTGATTCAATTTTTTAGGGCAAATTAAAAGATAATTGAATCAAATTTGTTGGTTAAAGACAAGATTAAAAGAAGAGAGAATCAAAGTGAAAAAAAACATTGAAAATGAGTGATGAGTTCAAAGTTATTACAAAAGGTTTACTTTAGTCCTTGAACTTTACAAATTATACCTATCTGATCCCTTCATATTTTTTGCAATTCAATTTTGGTATAAAAAATTTATTTTTTATTTATTAATCCCTAGTTTGAGATATGAGAGAGAGAGAGAGACCATTAGATTCTAGCAGTAGAGAGAGAAAATCAATATCAACACCAATTCTGCCCACCAAAAAAGTTGATTTTGATGTCAATGTATTTTATTTTATAAGAGAAGTTCTACTTAGGTTTTTTTCACCTTGAAATTCTCTAAAAAACATATTTAACCCGAGAAGATTTTTTTTATGATTTTTTGTGGTTTTTTTTTAGTTTTTTAAGGTCATTTATGGAGTTGTCATAACGTTTAGTCTTTTTTCTAGGTGTTTTTGATCAAAAATTGGTTAAAAACAAATTTTTAGGTTAAAAAATCAAACCTTATTTTTCTAGACACCATAGTGGTTAAAATTTAGTGAAAATCAAACAATATGTTATATGTATATTTTTTTTCAAAAGATAGTCATCCACCCGAATTGCACTTTTTTTTTTAAAAAAAAAATTTGGGCTTATGCGTGGGGCTGACCACTTTTTTTTTTGTAATTTTGCTTGTTGTTTTAAAAAAAACCCGTGCTTTTTTTATATGTTTTTTAAAATATTTTTTTATTTATATTTAAATTAATACTCCTTCTCTTTATTTTTTTTATCATATTTTAAATAGTTGTTTTTTTTAAAAAAAAATATCTTGTATGTATTCAATTTTTAAAAATGATTATTTTAGTTTATCTATAATTTTTTTAATGTTTATATAATTGAACTCTATTTATAAAAAATATTTATTTTTTTATAGTATTTATAATAAGCACAACCTTGTGAGATTTTTTTTTTCATTTGATTTGATTTAATCAATTTTATGCATGTATTTGATTAAATAAAAAATTAATTTTAATAAACAGAGTTGCTGAATACAACCAAGTAAATAATTAGTGTTGCGAAATCAAATATTTTGATCTATCTCCGCCTTTTAACTTTTCCAAGTACATATTTAGTTATTATTAATAACTTTTTATTTATTTATTAACATATATAATTTTTAATTTATTTAATTAAATATATTCATAAACTTTTCAATTTACATTTAGTTTTTCATGTAAAAAAACATTTTAAAGAAACCTTTATAATTAATATTTTTATTGAAAAAAAAACTTAATTCGTATTAAAATGTGTAACAAATATCTAGTATTTTGTAAACACCTTACTATCACCATTTCCATCTCCACTGCCACCACGGTCACCATCTCCGATGTCTCCATCACCACCACCGACGTTATGATCACTATCCCCAGGAGTCCTCTTATATCCACCTGCTTAATGTTATCGTTACACAACAATGAATTGAATTTTTTTTTTTTTAACACAGCTAAGCCATAGTAAATATTATTTTCAGCGATACATAATTGGCTCTACAATTTTTAATCACTTTTTGAACGAATTTATTTATTTATTTTATTTGTATAATCTTATTCAAAAGAAAAAACAGTAGACACCACCACGCAACATTATCTTTCCAATCTCTTTCTAGTATAATGTTAGTAGTATTAATGTAGTTGATAATTTGTTGGTAATTTAATTTTACAAACTGAATACCAACAGGACCTGGTTGTAACAATTTTTCAATTTAAGTCCCTCGCATCCTGTAGAGATGTCTCTTCCAACTCTCCACTCTTGAAAAACGTGTTTGAAAACGCAGTGGAAACAATATTTTTTTAAATTTTAAATTATTTTTATTAAAAATTATTTTTTTATGTTTTCAGATTGTTTTGATTTGTTAATATAAAAAATAATTTTTTAAAAATAAAAAAATATTATTTTAATGCATTTCTAAATAAAAAACATTTTTAAACTACAACCGCTATCACAATTCTAAACAGGTTAAGATAGCAAAACACATATCACAATCCTTTTATTTTATTTTTTATTTTATTTTGGAGGTACATCTTATGTGCTATTTGTGTTTGATCATTGTTGTTATGGATTTTAAATAGATTATATAGCTATTTTTCGTATCAATAATGTTATTTATGATTTTTATTTTTTTATATAATTATTTTAAGTTTGACCGTTTCCCTTTTCCCTCTTTTATTAATTTTGTGAATACAAATTCAACACCCCTCTCCCTCTTGTTTTTATATTTATTTTAGAGTGTAGTAGAAATTATTTTTTAAAAATAGTTTTTACTCAGAAATATATTATAATAATATATTTGTTTAAAAAATAAATTTATTATAAGTACATTAAAATAATTTAAAATTATAAAAATTGATTTTAAATAAAAAAAGCGATTTTTTTTTATAAACACCATTCAAATTGACAAATTCTCATATTTCTTTTCTATTCAATTTTTTTATATACATAAGGGCCCTCGGCCCGAAAAGAACAAAAGGA
>Ga0307510_10009152_pt1 | contig 11789 bp, 10 predicted proteins | sample 12_EM_MG_FD_207224 | JGI IMG/M metagenome (GOLD analysis project Ga0307510, IMG submission 207224) | Populus trichocarpa ectomycorrhiza microbial communities from riparian zone in the Pacific Northwest, United States - 12_EM | ecosystem: Host-associated > Plants > Roots > Unclassified | place... | reverse complement strand
TTTTCTTTGTTTTTTTCTTTTTAACTAATCTATTTAATTATCACACATTTATGACACGACCTTGCAGCTAGACCCACGTCCAATGCTATTGGGTCTGGTATTGCAGTCAAACCCACTTAAATTTAGGCCATGCAAGTTTAATGTTATTATTAATATTATAAATATTACTCTTGGATTAGGCGTTGCAACTAAACTTAAAATTCTTGGGTATAACTTTGTAAAAAAACCTAATACTTTTAGATCTTAGCTTTTTATGAAATGCAAAAAAATAATTGACCCGCGACATCGCGCGGGACATATAACTAGTGAAAGGCTAAAAGAAGTAACAGTTAGACCTTCCCTTCGCAAACCCTGCTTCGAAGTCGTTCTCTTTAATCATCTCAAGGAAAAGGCATGGACATTAGTCCTGTCAGTGTCACAATACTCGTATCTATCCATACGCATACGCAGTAGAATAAAGCCCATCGTGGATCCATTTGATATGCAACTTGAATCAATGCTAAGCTAAGAAAATGACTTCGATTAATACATAATAAATTAATTTCGTAGGGACATCGAGCTTATACAGATTATATTTATCAAGAACCAGACTAGCAAGTTTTGATGTCGATTTCAAAGGTGGGGGGCTGTCTTTTTAAACTTAGTAAAAAGTCTCAGACAGAGTAAACGGAAGAATATTAACGCTGTTTCCTTCAGCTTTCTGTTAGTTTCTTCTAGATATAGTGGACTCAATTATGTTGAACATTGCCTCCCTGCAGAATCGATGACTTTTATTGCATATGATAGAATGAACCATGAATGGTTAAAGAAAAAAATATGAGAATACCATGGTTTCCTTTTTTTTCTTCTGGTATAGACTGCTAAAAGTCTAAAAGAATTAAGTCCAACGAGAAAGGACACCTTCCCTAGCTGACAAATACTCCAGCCGAAATTTCTTACTCTCAAAATTTAGAAGAAAACAGGCCCGAGAAAGAAGTTCAGAAATATGTGTAGAATGCGATTGGTTGTAGTTGTCCGCAATGTCATGGGAATGGACCACGTAAATGTGTTACCTATCCTTGAGGGAACTGTCATTTAAAACAACAAGCTTGAACAACCATTGTAAAAATTATATCTTAGGAGATGTTTAGTAAGATTGTTTTGGTCCTGTTTTTAGTCATAGAGAATGACATATTATCAGTGCTGAAAACAGGAAGTCGAGCAATGAAAGCAATTCTTACAATTATATGGTTATAATTTAATGATTTAATTAGACAGATACGATGCAGCATGGTAGATTTTTAGTGCTTAAAGTCCAAAAGTCCTCGGCACAACAGCAAGTCACGATACTAATTCGTACAATTCTCTCTTCACTATCAAATTTCCATGTCATTGTAGTCAACAAATAAATCCAACTAGCGTTCACCTCAACAATAGGACATTGCTCTCCAGTCAAACCAATTGTGATCTTAAATATGCAGCTTCTTGCAACTAGGCCAGCCACGTTAAGATTAGAAAGTGAGCTGCAGAAAAATCATGAGAGTACCAATGTATTACATTCCCATACTTCTCTTTTGCTCCTCTTTATTGCTGATTATACAAACAGCCACAGCTATTGACACCATAAACACAACTCAGTCCATTAGAGATGGCGATACCATAACTTCATCTGGTGGAAACTATGTGTTAGGGTTTTTCAGCCCAGGAAATTCCAAAAACCGGTTCTTGGGGATATGGTATGGCCAAATATCTGTGCTGACAGCTGTTTGGGTTGCCAACACAGAGGCTCCACTTAACGATTCATCGGGTGTTTTACGGCTTACAGACGAAGGAATTCTTGTCCTTCTCAATCGTAGCGGGAGTGTAATTTGGTCTTCAAACACGTCAACACCAGCAAGGAATGCAGTTGCACAGCTTTTGGATTCAGGAAACCTTGTTGTGAAAGAGAAGGGTGATCATAACCTAGAAAATCTCTTATGGCAGAGTTTTGAACATCTCAGTGATACATTGTTGCCAGAAATGAAGCTAGGACGGAATAGGATAACGGGCATGGACTGGTACATTACATCATGGAAGTCAACGGATGATCCTTCGAGAGGTAACGTCTCAGAAATCCTTGTTCCTTATGGATATCCGGAGATACTTGTGATGGAGAATTCAATTGTGAAGCATCGGTCAGGACCGTGGAACGGCCTGCGATTCAGTGGTACGCCTCAGTTGAAACCAAATCCCATGTACACATTTGAATTTGTTTATAATGAGAAGGAGATATTCTACCGATATCATGTTCTTAATAGCTCAATGCTTACAAGGCTCGTGGTAACTCAAAATGGTGATATCCAGCGCTTTGCCTGGATTTCTCGGACACAAAGCTGGATAATTTATCTTACAGTAAATACTGATAATTGTGAACGTTATGCCCTATGTGGTGCAAATGGTATCTGTAGTATTGACAACTCACCAGTGTGCAATTGTTTGAATGGATTTGTACCGAATGTTCAAAGCGAATGGGAGATGATGGACTGGTCAAGCGGTTGCCTTAGAAGGACTCCACTAAATTGTTCTGGAGATGGGTTTCGACAGCTCTCAGGTGTGAAGTTGCCTGAGACTAAAACATCATGGTTTAACAAGAGTATGAACCTCGAGGAATGCAGGAACACATGCTTGAAGAACTGCAGTTGTACAGCATTTTCAAATTTGGACATCAGGAATGGAGGAAGTGGGTGTTTGCTCTGGTTTGGTGACCTGATTGATATCAGAATTTTCGTTGACAATAAGCCAGACATTTATGTAAGGATGGCAGCTTCAGAACTAGGTATGTAAATCTAACAAAGATAGGAGATAAAAGGCAAGAGAATGAGAATTTAGACTTCATTTTCATCGTCACCATAAGCTGGTGAAAGTTTGCTGCCCGTAATAATGGCATTTCCTATTTTGTCTTTTAACTTAGTTTCACTCTGCCTTGGTATAGATAATGGTGGCGCTGTGAAGATTAATGCTAAATCCAATGTGAAGAAGAGGATCATAGTAAGCACTGCGTTGTCTACAGGGATTCTATTCCTTTTCCTAGCCTTGTTCTGGTATATTTGGAAAAAGAAGCAGCAGAAAAAGGGTAAGTCCTTAAGATCATGAAATTTTCAGCACGTCGGATAGGCAGTTTAGTGTATTCCAATTTGACTTTAGTAATGTAAGGTACAGCCACGAATTGTTAAAGATCTTATTTAATTTGATGTCTCAGAAATTTGTGTTACAAGAAAATAAAGATTCACTGTTTCCTATTTAATCATAGCAGTTCTGCTTGCAGGAAAAGTCACAGGTATTGTTAGAAGTTCAATTAACAATCCAGGAGAAGATCTTGATTTACCGTTGTTCTATTTGGATACCTTGACTCTTGCTACCAATAACTTTTCAGTTGACAACAAGCTTGGAGAAGGGGGTTTCGGACCAGTTTATAAGGTACTAATCATTAAACATTCAAGCAATTTCATGATACAAACTCCTGGAACCATGTAACTGAAACAATGATTATTACAAAGTGTTATTTCACTGGGCAATGATCTATTTGCTTTTGGTATTGAGTGGTTATTTACAGGGGACGTTGAAAGATGGACAAGAAATAGCTGTGAAGAGGCTCTCTAAGAATTCAAGACAAGGACTTGATGAGTTCAAAAATGAAGTCAAATACATTGTGAAACTTCAGCACCGGAATCTGGTGAAGCTTCTAGGTTGCTGCATTGAAGGCGATGAGTATATGTTGATCTACGAGTTCCTGCCTAACAAAAGCTTGAACTTCTTTATTTTCGGTTAGGATCTCTCTAACAAAACGCAGAAATTTACAAAACGCTAATTATCATTACCTTTATTCTTGTTCTTTCATTTACTTCATGTATCTGATGAGAACCAGAAAGGGCTGACTTGGGCAGAAAATTGGGCAGATGAAACACACAGCTTGAAACTAGATTGGCCTAAGCGCTACAACATCATCAACGGGATTGCTCGTGGACTCCTTTATCTTCACCAAGATTCAAGACTAAGAGTAATTCATAGAGATCTAAAAGCAAGCAATGTTTTATTGGATTACGAAATGAACCCAAAAATCTCAGACTTTGGCATGGCTAGAAGTCTTGGAGGAAATGAAACCGAAGCTAATACAAATAAAGTGGTTGGAACATAGTAAGTGTTTCCAGATGCTTATTTTGTTCACTACAATTGATATCAACATCGACCTAACATTTTATGGATACTTTCAGTGGCTATATATCCCCTGAATATGCCATTGATGGACTCTACTCGCCAAAATCCGACGTCTTCAGCTTTGGAGTGCTGGTGCTAGAGATATTGAGTGGGAAGAGGAATCGAGGATTCTGTCATCCTGACCACAACCTCAACCTTCTGGGGCACGTAAGTGAAAAAACTGTATCATTTCATAATCTTAAATACCGATCTCATTCTAACAACATGGTTTCATTGTATCAGGCTTGGAAGCTGTTTACTGGAGGCAGGCCTTTGGAACTGGTTTCGGAATCAATAGTTGAAACTTGCAATTTATCTGAAGCGCTCCGTTTGATTCACGTGGGTTTATTATGCGTGCAAGAGAATCCAGAAGACAGGCCACCCATGTCATATGTGGTTTTGATGTTGGGTAATGAAGATGCCTTGCCTCGGCCTAAACAACCTGGTTTTTACACTGAAAGGGATTTGATTGAAGCAGCTTATACATCAAATTCAAGCCAGAGCAAACCATATTCGGCTAATGAATGCTCGATTTCGATGATAGAGGCAAGATAAATTGCTTTTGGTGCTGATGTTTTGTGTGGTCATGAAGTTCTTGATCGGTTATTTCTAGAAGCTATAGCGACTTCCAGTCCTCCTTATGTTTGTCATAGTACCGTTATAAATCTATTCCAGGGAATGATAGTTTGATAATCTTGTTATGGTAAGCGCACTCAGTTGCGCATTTTCAGGAATGTCTTCCACTACACTAAACTTTGTGTAGTTTAAGGAGACGAAGTAAGAAATACTACTACTAGGTATAGGCATGATAGTAGAAGTAAGGTGATAAAAGGCTTCTGTATTGTAGTATGTCTTCCCCAATAATAAAAGGAACACATGGTATGTGAAGAAGCGAAGGGCACCATGTTGGGCATATATAGTAGCCATTCCTTTTGTTGCCTGCGTTGTTCCCATGAGGAGAGAAGCATAATGATCTCCTGGTATTCACTTGTTGAGGACCTTTGTCGCACAGTTGCAGACAGGATAGGATATATATATATCTATGGCGAAGAAAATGGCCCAAGTGAAACAACCATTTAACAACTGGGCCTAGCCCGAGTGTTTGGTGAACTGGATCACGTAATTTTCTCCGAAAGATTCCCAAATGAACCGAGTCTACTAAGGCCACTGCAATGGGGACAATGCTAAATGGCTCCCAACAACATAAACATAGTTCTAATCGTCGTGTATAGACTCAAAAATGGAGAAAAAGCCTACTTAAGCATGGTGATCGTCCCGTGCACAGGTTCCTTGTTCAACGAATACAAACCGACTAGCTATTTGCACTGAATAAATCTTTGGGTAAGTCTCAATTTGCATTAATAAGGTTTATGTATTTTCTCCCTTCCAAATCTTTCTATTTCAGTAAACTTGATCTCATAATTAAAATTAAAAAAAAAAACCTAAGGCTCAGTGCTTTACACTAAGCCAAGACTCTGGATTTCTATAATGTAATTACATTTTTTTTTCCTCCATGTAAAAACCAAGAAAGTTCAAATTTATGGGTTTTTTTTTTAGGTTCATTCATCATTTTCAAATTAATCAAGGTAAAATAAATCTGTTTACTTTTTAGTACAGTAAAAAAAATTCAATTACTCTTAAAAAGTTTAAAAATATATATAATTAGCCCAGCATATAAGAGCTTCTTGGTCTTTTTATATTTTTCAAAATAATTAAATAACTAAATTACTCTTAAAAAGAAAAATTACTAAACTTACTGTCAAGTGTCTTTTTGTCTTTTCGCTGTGATTTTTTTTTGTTATAAATATTATTAAAAAAATGATTGACACGTGCATTGTTCGCGTTAGCACATGAGTGGTTACTATCCTTTTCAGATAGCGCGTACGACATCACCAGGTAGCTAAACACTAGCTTTCAGGGTGATGTTGGAATCTCTTCGACATCCCCTACATGACTAGGTGGTTCATGTAGTCAATGGACCACTAATTTTGCATCGATAATCTTTTCTTTTCTTTTCTCTCTCCTCTTTGATTTTCATGTCAAACCCTTCAATTTTTCAAAGTAGCCTCTCAAATTATTTTTCTTCAGATTTAGTTCATATTCTTTTGATTACTATTTATTTTATTTGAAAAGATTTATAAAATTTAAATTGTTTTTCAATTTCATCCTTCAATTTTTTTCATCTATCATATCTGGTCTTTATTCTTTTTATCGTTATTTCTTATATTATTTTCTTGATTTATTTTATTTTTTAATTTCATATCTTTTATTTTATTTCAATGAATTTTTATAACATATTTGGTCCTTATTCTATTGATTGTTATTTTTTTAATCCTTTTCTTGATTTATTTTGTTTTTCAATTTCATCACTTACTGTTTTATATCATTTAATTTTTATACCAAATTTGGTTCTCATTCTTTTGATTGTTATTTGTTTTGTTTTAAAATTTTGGATGATTGAGAACTTTTTTTGTGGTTTTTTTTTAGATTTATCTTTTATGGGATTTCTCGGTCTCATAACCTAGATAATAAATTCTGAAGATTAGCCTCGTTTTACTTTTGTCCTTTTCTTTTGTTCTTTTTTAAATTGATTTTTTTTTGTCAAATTCATCATTTGACATTAGGTTATTAGGCCTTCAACTCAATGAGTTTTGTCACTCTCCTTTCTATGTGGTTATTCTAATCTTATATCTCGAGTCATGGGTTAGTCGAGTTGACTTGTTTTTTTAACTTTTTTTATTGATTTTTTCCAACTTTGCCTTTTAGTATTTTGTTTGATTGAGAGTTGACCTCTATTTTTTTATTCAATTTATTTTGTATCAGGTTATCATGTCCTCACAAGCGAGCCATGAATTTGCATGCTGATTAGAGTTAGGTTTTTTTGTTCGTTTTTAATTTTTTTTCAATTCATCCTTTAACATTTGATCTACTAACTTGTAATTGAGCTTCGATTTTTTTTTCTCTTTATGTGGTTATCTCGTTCTCATTAAATATTTAGTTTGTTATAAAATAAGATCATTGATACCTTTTAAGAATATTTAGAATGTATCTTTTTTGTAAAATTGGCAAGCATTATACAATGTCTAATCGAATTATCATAGAAATGTAATACTTTTTTTATATATATAATGTGATCAGTGAAATTAATTTTTCAAATTTGTATTTGTAAATTAAAGTAGTATATGAAAATAGAAAACAACCCATTGAATCAGACATGTGTTCATATTATATTACCTCGATTTTTCTTTTCATTGTATTATAATATAAAAACTAGAGGCTAAAATGTTGAACTATATTTACAATATAGTAAAATGGATGATGTCATTCTATGCCACTTTTTAAGTATTATTCTAAAGGTGTGGGTTTTTCATTATGCAAGGCTCCACAATTCATATTCCTCTTATACATTACTGTAGATGGGCTATGTAAAATTTTATATTTTTTCAATTTGGTCCTTAAACGTTTTTTGGTGATTTAGTCCTAATTGAAGACTAATTGATTTAGATTTTTTATGAAAAGATGAGATTGAAAGAAGAGGGATCAAAATGAAAAAGGCGCCAAACATGGATGACCTTCCATAAATTTCTCAAAAGACGCACTTTGGTTATTGAACTTTAAAAATCACACAAAGTATATAATTTCAGTACCTTAATGTTCTTCCAGTTCAATTTTAGTATAAAAGTTTATTTTTGTTATTTTTAGTCCCTAGTTGAGAGAGGAAATAGAGAGGTCGTCAGATTCCTGCGGTAGAGAAAAAAAAGTATCATTGACATCAATTTAGGACACCAAAAAGGATGATATGTATGTCATATTATTCCATTTGATAAAGGGAGTTCATATTAGGTGGTTTTTTTTTACCTTTAAAGTTAATGAAAAAACAGATCTGAGCTTGGGTTGATCTTTGGATTCTGATTGATTTTGGTTTTTAGGGCGGTTTTTTGAGGCCATTGATAGGTTTATCAATGTTCCTACGATGTTTGATAGGTGTTTTGGGTAAACAATAGGTTGAAAAATAGATTTTTGGGTAACAAAAACATAAGCCCTGATTTTTCGGGCACCACAATGGCCAAAATCAGGACAAATCAAACGACGCATCGTCTGAATTGTTTTCTTCAAAACAAGTTGGGTGGACGACTCGTTAGCCTCAGTTGAAAACAAAAAAAAAAGACCCGCTCACGTGGATCTGCCCGTGCACAGGCCTTGACAAAACAGGGCAGGCAGACAGGCTGGCTTGGATTGCCAGACCCATCAACGCCTAACCTTTGTTCTCTCTTTTTTTTTCTAAACTTTTTTTTTTTAATTTATATTTAAATTATTACCCCTTCTATTTTTCATTTTGCTTGGAGAGTCTTTTTTAAATGATGATGATTTTTTAAAGTTATGCATTTAAATTTGAAGAGTTTCTATGATTCATCTATAATTTGTTTTTATCTTTTATATGGATGAAGTTTATTTTTTATAATAAGAAAAATTATTTTCGGATAATACTTCTAATATGTGTAGCCTAGCATGGTTTTTTTTCTTTTTCTTTTATTCAATTAATTTAATTTGTATTTGTATTTCTATTATTTTTTTCTTAAATAAAAAATATTTTAATAAAAAAATTTAGCAAACACAACCGGGTAAATATCTTATATTTCAAGATTATTTCTTGATCTAGTTCTGTCTCTCGATTTTTCAAATTTTATTTTAAATATTATTGATGATTTTTTTTTATTAATTTATTCGCACACATAGTTTTTGATTTATTTGATTATATGTATCCATAAAAGTTTTTATTTGAACCTAGATTTCTTAAACTATAGAAATACATTGAAAAAATTTACATATGGAATATTTTTACAGAAAGTAAAAATATCTGACCCATAATAGAGTGCAATGCAGGTAATATAACTAGTTTATATATATATATATATATATATTAGATTTAGTTAAAGTTAAAGTTGTCAAATCCTAGCATTCATCGGCAAGGCTATCAAAGTTTGAATGACGATCGCATTGCATGGCTGGCCAATAACAAAGAAGAAGACTCTAATAGTAGTTAACTCCCTGTCTAATAGAGTTAATTAAAATGAAAATGATAAAATATAATTTAATTTGACTTTCTTCGTTCTGTGCCAATGGATATAGAGAAGAAACTACAAAAAGTAAACAGAGGGACGTAACAAGTTCTTAGTTTTTAGGCAGTGTGGAATTATGAAGATGATTAGACTTCTTGCCCGGAATCTAGGCAAATCTAACTTTTTTTTTTTTTTTGAAAAAAAAACTAAGGGTTCAATCGGGCGTGCTTGCTAAGGTAGGCCGTGCATGTACCCGGACAAAACAGGTTAAAGACCAGTAGTACTTGGTTTTTTTTTTAATTATTTTTTTTTAAATTAATGATTTTTTATAATTTTTTCTCTAAATTTTTTTAATTTATATTTAAATTAGAATCCCTTTTCTTTTTTATTTTTTGCCGGGCAAATCTGTTTTTTTCTTAAAACAATTTGAGGCGCGAATGATATGGTTGCAAAAAAAAAAAAAATTAGAAATCTAATCGAGTAGGCCCGCACATAGGCCCTGACAAAATAGATCAGGCCCGCGCATACGTCATGATAAAATATTTATCGATTTCTCAAATTTTATTTTTAAGTATCGTTAATGATTTTTTATTTATTTCTTTATTCACACACATAGTTTTCAATTTATTTAATTATAATACGCATAAATTTTTTTATTTAAACTTAGATTTTTTTAATTATAAAAATACATTAAAAAATCCTATATATACAATTTTTTTTATAAGAAATAGAAATATATGTCCCGCTAGAACGCAAATCACATAACTAATTATAATTAAAAGTTGTATTGAAATGAACACACACATATATAAAGAGTAAATATATATTAAATTTTAGAAGATTGTGTGTTATATAATTAATATAATAAAATCTTACTAAATTATCATTACATAGTTTTGAAATGTCAATTAAAAAAAATATAGTTTTTTATATTTAAAAAAGATGTATAATTTTCTGAATGAAAGAAAAAAAATACACGAACCACTCACATAACAGCTGATATTGACTAGTTATTATTAAAAGTTAAAAGTTTTTTTTGTTACAATTAAAAGTTAAAAGTTGATATAACATCCTTGAAGACAAAGATTTTTTAAAACAATTATTTAACAGTTTACTTGCTACGGGTCATGCAAGTTGTAGAATTTTCCTGGTTGAGATTGGAAAGAGAGGTTGTTAGATTCTGGTGGATTAGAAAAAAATATTGTTGATATTAATTTATATTATTAAAATAAATAATATTTATTTTAAATGATTTTATTGATGATGAGAGTTTATATTAAATGTTTTTTTTATTTTTAAATTTCATTAAAAAACATTAACACTGAGCTTGAGTTGATTTTGGTTTTTGGGACGAGTTTTTAGATTTTTTAAGACTATATATAGGTTTATCACAATTTTTACTGTGTTTTATAAGTGTTTTGGATCAAAATAGATTGAAAAACAAGTTTTTGATTAAAAAACATAAGCTTTAATTTTCCGGTCACTATAATGACCGGAATATGGGCAAATATGATTTTCTTAAACAAGAAAAACTAAGAGCCTAATTAGGCGTGCCTGCAAGGACATGCCCGTGCATGAGCCATGAAAAAATGGGCAAGGCAAGTTGGTCTAACTTGTCAGGCCCAATAGCGCTTGATCTTTACTTTTTTTTAATTAATTATTATTTTATGGTTTCTTTTCTAATTTTTTTAATTTATATTTAAATTAATTTTTTTTTCACTTTCATCTTTTGCCAAAATCTAGGCAAATCTATTTTTTTTTTCAAAAAACAATATGGGGTGGAGGATAATATCATCCGTCTTAGTTGCAAAAAAATAAAATAAAATCAAAGGCCCAATTTGAATGCATAGGCCATGACAAAGTGGGTAAGACTCGTGTATAGGCCCTGACAAAATATCTCTTGATTTTTCAAGTTTTATTTTTAAATATCGTTAATGACTTTTTATTTATTTATTTATTTGCACACATAGTTTTTGATTTATTTGATTACATATATGTATAAAATTTTTTATTTAAATTTAGATTTTCTAAATTATAGAAATACGTTGAAAAACCTTGTATATATAATTTTTTTTATAAGAAATAAAAATATATGTCACGCAGCATATCACATGTCACATATCTCGTTTTATATATATATTTAAATTTTTAAAAGATTGTGTGTTATATAATTAATATAATAAAATCTTACTAAATTATCATTACAATAGTTTTGAAATATAATTTAATTTGACTTCCTTCGTTCTTTACCAATAGATGTAGAGAAGAAACTAGGAAAAGTGAACAGAGGGACGAAGCAAGTTCAATTTTTAGGCAGTGTGGAATTGTGAAGACGGTTAGACTATTCAATGGTGCACGGCAATGTGCACCATAGAATTTTTTAACCAAAAAGACCGACTTTCCTCAAAGGAAGCCGCTCAACTGATTTAGTTTAGGCTCTCATCGAGACCAGGCGATGAAGTAGCGGGCGAAAGACGAAAGGCATAGTTGAAAAAGGCTATTGCTGCTACTTTTTTT
>Ga0307510_10009151_pt1 | contig 11791 bp, 10 predicted proteins | sample 12_EM_MG_FD_207224 | JGI IMG/M metagenome (GOLD analysis project Ga0307510, IMG submission 207224) | Populus trichocarpa ectomycorrhiza microbial communities from riparian zone in the Pacific Northwest, United States - 12_EM | ecosystem: Host-associated > Plants > Roots > Unclassified | place... | reverse complement strand
AGCCGCACTACCGGACTGAGTGCTGTGCTTCGGTCGGCACCCGTCTATGCGTTGGGAATTGCGTTTGCCTGCGGGGCCTTTGCGCAGACCGGCATGGTCTCGACCCTGCCGGAAGCCCTGACGAGCCGATATGGCATTTCCTTTGGTTTGGCTTCTGCCATCGGCACGCTCGGCATGTTGAGCAATGTCGCAGGCTGTTTGATCATGGGTCCGCTGCTCAACCGGGGGTACTCCACAGTGAAGCTGGCAGTGGGGAGCACGGCTGTTGCCCTCGTAGCGGCCTTGGTGCTGTGCCTGACGACTCTGCCTCTGTGGGGGTCTGTAGTCGCGGCCATTGTGTTTTTCTATGCAGCGGGCCTGGTTGTCGGCTTCTGGGCCTTGTTGCCGCTCGTGGCGCCCAATCCAACTGCACGCGGAGCCACCAGCGGGCTGGTCACCCAATTGACGCTGTGGGGCGTCATGTTTGGGCCGCCTGCAGCCTTCGCCGCGCATGCGAACGGTGCCGCGCAGGCAATTAACTATGTCGCGGCGTGGGTGATGTGCGCGCTGCTGTTGGTTTTTGTCATATACCGGACGGGCCCGGCAGCCGGCCCGGCCCGCGCCCCGGAGGCGCCGGGTCGGATTTGATGAGCGCAAGCACGGTTCTAAGGTTCCGGCGTGCCCATCAGATCAGCCGGCGACAGGTGCTCGACTGTTTCGCCACTGCCCGCGAAAGTGCGGGTGACGTGATTGGACCCGTATATCCAGAGAATCTTCATCGGCTGATCACCCGTGTTGCGGAACGCGTGCTCGTGGCCGCCTGGAATGTAGGTGCTGTCATAGGGCTCTAACGGCGTCACCTCACCGTCGATCTCCACTTGCCCTTGTCCCTCGAGCAGCGTGACCTGCTCATCGCAATTGTGCGAATGCAGCGGCGCTCCCTGACCTTTGGGATAGGTGCTGATGCCGGTCGTAAAGATCGGGTTGTCGGCTGACATGTGCGTGACCAACGGCACCGTCAGTATGCCGCTGCCGCGTTTGATCACCTTGACTTCGGCGACCTTGATGATACTGATCCGCGCCATAGTCCGCGTTCGTCCTGCTGCTGAGGGAGGCTTCATTGGAGGGCATTCGCAGCGGCGGTGTCAACGTGGCCGGGTGGAGATCGTGTTGCAGATTTCGCAACCTATGGTGCAGATTGCGGGCGCGCGGCTTCGGGCAGAATCGCTCTTACGGTTGACTGAATCCCGTCTGCCCACCTAAGCCGCGGAGCTCAATTTATGGCTAAACCCGAGAAGCTGCGATTTGCAGCGGCCCCGCTACGAACGATGGTCCGCTCGATGTTCGAAAAGCTGGGCAGCACGCCCGAGGATGCGGACGTCATCGCAGAAGTCCTCGTCTGGGCAAACCTGCGTGGCGTCGACTCTCACGGCATATCCCGCATTCCCCGTTACATCGAGCTGTTCGAGAAGGGGGATGCGAACGCCGCGCCGCACTTACGAGTTACAAAATCACAAAGCTCGATCGTGATGGTCGAGGCGGACCGCGCTCCGGGTCCCGTCGCCCTGAGGCGTGCGGCGGATGAAGCAGTCTCACTCGCCCGCAAGACAGGAGTCGCTTGGGTGTCAGTCACATCCACCGTGCACACGGGCGCGATTGGCTACTACACCAACCGTATCGCCGACGCTGACATGATCGGTATCGGCATCGTCGCGGGCATGCCCAATATGGCGTATGCGGGCAGCAATGTTGCAGGTGTTGCAACGAGTCCCTTGTCGATTGCAGTCCCCTCAGCTCAGCACGGCACCGTACTGTTGGATATGGCGACAGCGGTGATTGCTTTGGGCAAGATCGCGCAGTTCAAGGCTGCCGGCACGCCCCTTTCGCCGGGCATGGCATTGACCGAATCAGGCGAGCCTACGACCGACCCGGCGCTGGCGGACATTCCGCTGCCGATGGGAGGCGCCAAAGGAGCGGGTCTGTCGTTGATGTTCGAGCTGCTGACCAGCGTGCTGTGCGGGCAACCGATTTTGACCGAGTTTCATTCGTCGCAGCCGCAGGGCCGGCGGCATCGTCAGAACGGCACGCTGATCGCGGTTGATATCGGTGCCTTCGGTCCGGTTGATGAGTTCAAACATCGCGTGGACGCCACACTGCAAGTCATCAAGGGGCTTGCCCGCTCACCGGGAGTCGATGAGCTCCTGTATCCTGGAGAACGCGGGAGCCGGGTGTATAAAGAGCGCTCCAGCAAGGGCATACCGATCGGAGCCGCCGCCTGGCAGAAGCTGAGCCAGGATGCGCAAAAATTAGGTGTCAGCCCTCCTGAACCGCTGGCGGCAGGCTGACTCTACCGAGGGATTTTATGACATACCCACGTATTCAGATGTTCATTGATGGCCAATGGACGGGGGGTAGCGGTGGACGGACCCAGCCGGTCGTAAATCCTGCCAACGAGGCAACGTTGGGTGAGGTCCCGCTTGCCGAAAAGCAGGAGTTGGATAGTGCGCTTGCCGCTGCCGCGCGCGGCTTTGCGCTCTGGCGCGACACGCCGATGGAAAAGCGTACGCGCATCCTTCTCGATGCGGCCAAACTGCTGCGCGAGCGCTCGCCGGCCATCGGCGAAGTGATGACATTGGAGCAGGGCAAGCCCCTGGCGGAGGCCCGGGGCGAGGCGGGGCGAGCCGCCGGCATCATTCAATGGGACGCGGAAGAGGGCCGCCGGGCCTATGGCCGGATCATTCCCGTTGACTCGACTTCGGAGCTGTTGGTCCTGCGCGAGCCTGTGGGTCCGGTCGCTGCGTTCACACCCTGGAACTTTCCGGCTGGCTCGCCCACGAGGAAGATCGCCGCCGCGCTGAGCGCCGGTTGCTCGATAATCATCAAGGCCTCGGAAGAAGCTCCCGGTACCGCCGTCGAGTTGGTGCGCTGTTTCGCGGATGCGGGTGTGCCGGCCGGTGTACTCAACCTGGTCTTCGGTGTGCCGTCTGAAGTGTCGTCGTATCTCGTTGCGGCGCAGGAAATTCGCTTTATTGCGTTCACCGGCTCGATACCGGTGGGCAAACATCTCGCCGGGCTCGCAGCCGCGGTCATGAAGCCGGCAGTCATGGAGCTCGGGGGCCATGCGCCGGTGATCGTCTGCGAGGACGCTGACCCGGTGAGCGCCGCCAAAGCCTGTGCGGCGGGAAAATTCATCAATGCCGGACAGGTCTGTACTTCGCCGAGCCGCTTCATAGTGCACGAGTCGCTGCTCGACCGATTCACCGCGAGTTTTGCAGACGCAGCGCGCAGCCTGCGCGTGGGCGACGGACTGGAGCAGGGAATTCAGATGGGTCCCCTGGCCAATGCACGACGGCTGCAGGCGGTCGAGGCCATGGTGGAAGATGCCAGGCAACGCGGCGCGAAAGTGTTGTGTGGTGGCAAGCGCCGCGGCACCCGTGGCTATTTCTACGAGCCCACCGTTCTGACCGGTGTGCCGCGGGAAGCTCAGCTCATGCAGGTAGAGCCGTTTGGTCCGGTGGCCCCCATCTGTGCCTACAGCGATCTGGACCAGGCACTGGAGCTCGCCAACTCGCTGCCCTACGGGCTGGCAGCGTATGGGTTCACCAAGTCGTCGGCCAGGGCCAATCTGCTCATGCGCCGCCTCGAGGCCGGCATCCTGTCCATCAATCACACGGGTGGCTCGGTTGTTGAGGCGCCCTCCGGTGGAGTCAAAGACAGCGGCTACGGACGCGAGGGCGGCGGCGAGGGACTGGAGGGTTATCTCATCACCAAGCGTGTCTCACACAAGTTCAATCAAACATGAGCACGCAGACCGGCCCCAAGCCGAACTTCATCGGCGGCCACTGGATGAGTGCGCCGGATTCCGTGGCTAACATCAACCCGTCGGACACCAGCGACGTCATTGGTTACTACGACCAGGCCGATGCATCGCAGGCAAGAGCGGCGATAGCGGCGGCCGCGGAGGCCTTTGAGACCTGGCAGTTCAGCTCGATACAACAGCGTTTTGACGTTCTCGACTGTGTCGGTACGGAGCTCCTGGCGCGTCGGGACGAGTTGGGCCGCCTGTTGTCCCGCGAGGAAGGCAAGACGCTGACTGAAGGAATCGGGGAGGTGGCACGTGCGGGGTACGTGTTCAAGTTCTTTGCCGGCGAGGCATTGCGCACTGGTGGAGAGCTGCTGCCCTCCACCCGGGCGGGTCTGACCGTAGAGATCACGCGCGAGCCCGTGGGCCCGATCGGCATCATCACTCCGTGGAATTTTCCGATTGCCATTCCGGCTTGGAAAATCGCTCCGGCTCTCTGTTATGGCAACACGGTTGTCTTCAAGCCCGCGGAGCTGGTGCCTGCCAGCGCCTGGGCGCTTACGGACATCCTGGCTCGCTCCGGACTACCTCCCGGTGTCTTCAATCTGGTCATGGGACGGGGGAGCGTCGTCGGTGAGGCAATCGTGTCCGCCCCCGAAATACGCGCGGTGACCTTCACGGGCTCAGTGGCGACGGGATCCAACATCGCCAGCAAACTCACGTCGCGCCGCGCCAAAGTGCAGTTGGAGATGGGCGGCAAGAATCCATTGCTGATCCTGGACGATGCGCACCTGCCGACCGCTGTGAATGTCGCAATCAACGGAGCTTATTTCTCCACGGGGCAGCGCTGCACCGCCTCCAGCCGCCTGATCGTGACGGACGGCATCTATGACGAGTTTCTGGCGGCGTTCACGAAGAAGATGGACACGCTGCGTGTGGGTCACGCGCTGGCTCCGACGACGGACATCGGGCCGGTCGCCAGCAAGGAGCAACTCGAGATAGATCTCGGTTACATTGAAGTGGGGATGCGCGAGGGCGCCGTTTTGGAGCGTGGCGGGCGCGTACTCGAATCCAGCCACCAGGGTTATTACCTCGAGCCAGCGCTCTTCTGTGGGACGACATCGGCCATGCGCATCAACCAGGAGGAGATCTTCGGTCCGGTGGCGAGTGCCATCCGCGTCCGCGACTACGAGGAAGGTCTGTCCGTAGCTAATGACGTTCCCTTCGGGTTGTCCGCGGGCATCATTACAACCTCTCTGCAGCATGCTGCCGATTTCCGCCGTAAATCCCTGGCTGGCATGGTCATGGTCAATGTACCGACGGCTGGGGTTGACTACCACGTTCCGTTCGGCGGGCGCAGAGATTCGAGCTACGGACCCCGCGAACAGGGGCGGCACGCGGCCGAATTCTACAGCTCATTGAAGACTGCTTACATTGCCGCCTGAGTCTGCAATGCGCGCTTCCCGGCGGTGATGGATTCTCCGGTCGCATTAGGGTCCCAAGCAGCGCAGCGCGACCGCTCGCTGTGGCGCCAGCGCGATTTCCTGCTGTACTCGCTCGGCAACGCAATCTCCTACATCGGTAGCTGGGGGCAGCGGATCGGCATTGGCTGGTTGTCCTGGGAGCTCACGCAATCCTCCACCTGGGTGGGTTGTATTGCGTTGGCGCAGTATCTGCCCCTGATTGTTCTGAGCCCGTTCTTTGGTGTTCTGTTGGATCGCCAGGAGCGCCGCAGTTACGCTCTCGTGGTAAACGGATCCGCCGCGCTGTTGGCAGCCGCACTGTACGAGCTGACCGCCCGGCACTGGATGAACATTCAGATTCTGCTCGTGTTCGCCATCCTGTTGGGGATCGTCAACAGCGCCTATCAGGCTGCGCGGCTGGCGATGGTCAATGACCTGGTGAAACCGGAGCGGCTCGGGCAGGCGATTGCAATCAATTCCATTGTTTTCAACCTTACACGGGCACTGGGGCCCGCGGTTGCGGGGATTCTCATTGCGCACCAGGGGGTAGCCGCGGCATTTGGCGCCAATGCGCTGTCGTTTGTTGCCATTCTCGGCGCATTGTCGATCATCGACCTGCGGGTGCCCACAACCCGCCCGGCGAGGAAGGGATTGTTAGTGGAAAGCCGGGAAGGCTTTGCCTATGCGGCCGCGCACCCGCGGTTGCGCGGGCTGCTCATCCTGGCCGCGATCACGGCCGTGCTGGGGCGGGGTGGGCTGGAGTTGCTGCCGGCTTTCTCGGCCATGATCTTCAACCGCGGCAGCACCGGGCTCGCCGAATTGAATACTGCGGCGGGGGTTGGTGCGATTACCGGTGCTGTCATTCTGTCACGAGCCGGGACGGGTCCACTGCTCGCTACCCTGACCCGCTATGCAACACTGGCGGTCGGCATCGTCCTGGCCGCGTTTGGCGCCTCGAGCAACTACACGGCAGGGCTCGTGATCATGGCTGCGTTTGGCCTGGCAATGGTTCTGTGTAGTGTCGGGCTGCAGACGCTGTTGCAGTCGACGCTGGAGGACCGTTATCGGGGCAGGGTGCTCGGATTGTGGAGCGCGGTGAACGTTGCGGGCCCTGGAGTGGGCGCCGCGCTCCTGGGTGCGCTGGCACAGCCCGCAGGACTATCTGCAGTGACAGTGGTGAGCGGTCTACTGTGCGCGGGACTGGTTTTCTCAGTTATCGGGCGCAGCCGCTTTGCGCTCGGGTAGCGCCGCTGCAGGGGGTTGACGCGCCCGAGTCGGTAGCATCGGATGCTGTTTGAACCATTCCGCAATGAAATCGACGAACACACGCACCTTGCGGACCAGGTGCCTGCTTGGAGCATAAGCCGCGTACAGCGGACGCTCCGGAATGTTGTAGTTCGGAAGTATGATCTCGAGATTTCCGGCCTGGACATCCTGATAGACGGAGCGCACCGGCAGCAGGGCCACGCCCATGCCGCGAATGGCCGCCTTCTGCAGCACCAGGTAGGTGTTGGACGAGAAGGCTACCTGCTGGGGCTTGTAGTTGAATTTCTTGCCGCCGCGGGTGAAGTGCCACACTGGATCGTTGATGTGGACCAGCGCGTCCATATGGGCCAGCTCCAGGGGACTCGAGGGAAGCTCACGCCCGTGCAGATAGTTGGCCGACCCGCACAGGACGAATTGCAGCGGCGCGATCTTGCGAACCATCACGGATGAGTCACGCAGATGCTTGGTGTGAAAAGCAATGTCGAAGCCTTCTTCGACAAAGTTATAGGTGCGCTCCGAAAGCCCGCCGAGCTCGAGGCGCACGCGCACTTTCGGATGCTCAGCCGCGAAGGCGGCGACCGCATCACCGAGGTCGAGACTGCCGATCCACTTGGGAGACACCACGGACAACTCGCCTTCCGCCTTCTCACGCAGCGAGATCATCGCCGCGTCCTCGTTCTCAATGTCCAGGAGGATGCGGCGAGCGAATTCGAAATACTTGTGTCCGGCTTCCGTGAGGGTGACCGACCGGGTTGTGCGGTTGACCAGGCGAATGCCGACCTGCTTTTCGAGGTCTGCAATGTGACGGGAAACCAGGGCTCGGGAGATGCTGAGGGAGCGGGCCGCGGCGGCGAAGCTCTCGTGCTTCACGACCGACACAAAGCTTCTCATGACTACAAACCGGTCCAACGTGCTCTCTAACGATCCGGGTGTCGGTGGGTCATGTGTTCCGCGTGAGCCATGTCGGGATGCCGCTATTTCTCCAACATGACATTGACGATGGCGGTTTGGCCGTTGCTGACCGCCTGCAGGGCGGCTTGCAGGCCCGGGCGAAGCTCATTGGGCTGCTGAATGGTCATTCCCAGCATATTGAACGGCCCCGCGAAGCTGGCGAGGTCGGGCTGGGTTGCGAGATTCACTCCAAGGAACATTCCGCTGCTCACTGCGGCGCCGTCCGGGTAGGCCCGCAGGTGATTATACTTCATCGACAGATACTGGCGGTTGTTGAAAATCACGATCAGGAGGGGCAGCTCGAGATCACGGGCTGCGGCCAGGGAAGCCAGCGTCGGATTGTAGATAAACGAGCCATCGCCGATCGCCAGCACCACCGGTTTGGCCCTGGCCGCGAGCTTGATACCCAAGGCCACGGCGATACCTTGTCCAAGGCCGCCCTGTACATAGAAGTACCGGTTGGGCTCATCCAGGCGCAGATGCTGCTGCAGAACACGGCTGTGGGTGATCGTCTCATCGACGAAGAGCGTGTCTGAAGAGGTCAGCTCACGCAGTTCTGTGACGAGGCGGACGGCGTCGATTTGATCGGTACGCGCCAGGGATTTGCGCTCGGCCTGCTCGACGGAGGCTATCAATTTATTGTGGGACTCGCTGTGGCGCGCCCGGCGGCTGGCCACAATCGCGTCGTCCAGGCGGCGCTTTTTCACCGCGGCCAGCGTCATTTGCAGAGTGTCAGCCACCGCCCCTTCGAGGTATCGGTCTGCGCGCAGAACCTGGTACACGATGTGCGGCCGCTGGGGTACCTCATCGATACAGATCGTCATCGCGGCGGGAGCCGAGCTGGGCGGGTACCAGGGAGCGCGGCAGTTGACGAGCAGCACGAGGTCCGCGTCCTTGCTGAGCTGCTCGGTGCTGCTTCCCAGGTGCATGGGATGATTGCGAGGGAAATTGGCCGAGACCGCCCCCTGCGGTTCAATCACGGGTATGGCGAGCAGCTCGCACAATTCGGCCAGGGCTCGGAAGCTGTCGGCGTCGCGCCCCGCTGTTTCGGTCAGCAGCACGGGATTGGCTGCATTGCACAGTTGCTCGGCGAGCTCATCGATCTCTGCGGGGGGGCTGATCTTACGCCCCGGTGGTGCGACGGTTCGAGACCTGCTGCTGCCGTTCCAGGGCTCCAGCAACACTTCCACCGGCACATTCAGATAGCAAGGTGCCGCGGGCGGGCGCTCCGAAAGCTCGGCGGCACGCACCACCATCTCAAACAGGGTTTCAACCGTGGGCGCCTGGTTGGCCCATTTGAAGATCTGCGGCACCAGCGCATGGGGGCCTCCCACGACCGAGAGATTCCGGTACCACTGGGATCCCGGATCGCAGCCGGGCCTCTCTCCGTAGGTGATGGATTCAGATGACAGGACCAACATCGGCACGCCGGTTAGCAGCGCACCATGGACCGCGCAGGCACCCTGGAGCAAGCCCGGCCCGGCGTGCAGCAACACTGGCTGCGCGCGGCGTTTGATGAGTGCGTAGCCCGCGGCCATGCCGACGGACACGGTCTCGTGCCACGTGTCGATGTATTTGGGTCCCGCCGTCCCCTCGAGCTGCTGGCGTGCGAGCGCTTCCCAAACAGGCGCCCATTCCGAGCCGGAGCAACAGAAGATGTAGTCCGCCTCCAGGGTACGAAATGCGGCCAACAGCGCCTCGCCGCCGTCGATGGACCGCTTCATTTCGCGAGTCGATTCCCGGCTTTGACCGGCCAGTCCAGACATTCGCAGATGCCCTTGCCCATGATCCAATCCAACTCCTCGGCAGTGAGATCCATGTGACGGGTAAAGTGCTCTATCGTGTCCTTGTACGTCAGTCCGTGGCCCATGAGGCGCGTCAGGTCGGTGCCCCAGAAGCAGCGCCGCGCACCCATCTTGTCCACCATCTCGCGCACGTACTTGCTGATATTTTTGAAAGGGTAGGGCTGCGTGGAGTAGCCAGGCACCGCGGAGACCTTAACATAGATGTTGGGATGCACATGCAGGTCCGCCGTTTCCGAAACCCAGTAGCCGATCGCATCGTCGACGCAGCGGGCCATGATGCCCATATGATCGATGATGATTCGCAGCGCAGGATGGCGCTTGGCGATCGTGCCGAGCTCCGCCTTCCAGATCGGGGCGTGCACCATGGTTTTGACACCCAGCTCCTCGGCGTACGGCCAGTACCAGGCAGCCGTCCCATCGATCATCCAGTTCCGGTCCTGCGGCCGATGAAACGTCAGCCGCACTCCCTTGATGTGCGGTATCTGCCGCCAGTCGCGCAGCATGGCCTTGGCTTCTTCGGGCTTGTTCTGCGGGATGCGCGCCATGATGCCGAAGCGGTCCGGATGAGCTTCGCATGCCTCGAGCGCGTAGTCGACCCGATCGCCCTCCCAGGACGGCGGCAGAATCAGCGCCCGGTCGACGCCGGCCGCATCCATCAGGCCGATACATTCCTCGTAGGTAAACGGCTCGAGACGATGGCCGTTGAGCGCCATCCGCTCCCGGGCCCCCTTGATCCAGGGTCTGTCCGGAGTCTCTTCTTTCCAGATGTGCACCTGTGAATCGACAGTGAACATGTCGTGCGGGTCCTTTTATAGTTGCCGTAGCAAACGTGACAGGATTTAAGCATCCCAACACCCGGCGCTGGCGCTCGGTGCATGCAACGCAGGAGTGCAGATCAGTAGACAGTCGCGCAGCGTCGATTTGTTATCGTGGCTTTACACGGACGCGTGGCTGGAGTTACTCTTGAGATACGAACCAACGATATATCGTTTACCAAGTGCAAGACCGAACGGTGAACCTTTATGAGCAGCAACCGCCCCCATTCCATTCATCATGTCAATTTCCCCACGACCAATCCCGAGCGCACGAAAGAGTGGTACGCCAAGGTCTTTGGCATGAAGCACGTGGATGTGAGCCATCTGTCCAACACGAATGTCCTGCTGATGTCGCGCGGCAACTTCGAGCTGCATTTCACGCCCATCGAGGAGATGCGGCGCATGGCTCCCTTTCATTACGCCGTCGAAGTAGAGGATTGGGACGGCTTCCTGGCCCATCTCAAGGAGCTGGGAGTGCGCAACAGCAAACCGGTCGAGCGGCCGCAGAACCATTCCAAGTTCTGTTACATCCATGATCCCGACGGCACGATGATCGAGCTCACCTACCACGGTGATCGCGACAAGGCCTGACGCCCGATGCGGTTCGCCCGCTTCGAGCACGCCGGCCAACCCACCTACGGGTTGGTCGAAGGCAGCGAGATCACACCGCTGCGCGGTTCGCCGTTCGAGGAGTGGCAGCGCGCCGGCGCAGCCGTGCCGCTGGCCGACGCCCGGTTGTTGATTCCGGTCGTTCCTCAGAACTTCTATGCGATAGGGCTCAACTACGCCGCTCACGCGCTGCAGCGCGCCCGCAACCTGAATATCGAGCCGCAGCTTCCTGCGCGGCCCGAGCCGGGGTACCGGTCCAACAATGCACTCATTGCCCATGGCGAGGCGATCGTTCTGCCGCCGGATACCAGCACGGTTCAATACGAAGGCGAGCTCGTGGCCGTCATCGGCAGGCGGGCCAAAAATCTCAGCGAGGAAAGCGCACTCTCCTGTGTCTTCGGCTACACCATCGGCAACGACATCAGCGAGCGCAACTGGCAGAAAATAGACCGGACGTTCTGGCGTTCGAAAAACAGCGATACCTTCAAACCGATGGGTCCCTGGATCGAGACGGACGTCGAGTTGGAGTCGCTGCGCACGACGGTCCGTGTGAACGGCGAGACTCAGATCCAGTTCGCCACCAACGACATGTTATTTGGTGTTGCCCGCTTCATTGCCACCATCACGCAATACATCACGCTGCATCCGGGCGACATCATCTGGATGGGGACAGAGGGCGCATCGCGAGATATTCGCGCCGGCGACACCGTGGAGGTGGAAATCAGCTCCATCGGTGTCTTGTCCAATCCAGTGGTCGCCGCGGATGTAACGTTGTCGCGTTAGGTGTTTTGGCGATATCGCACGCGCGCGTGCTCGTTGTAAGGAGTGGGCTGCACCGTGGCTCTGATGCGCGGAAACCCGAGGTCTGCATTGGGCGCAGCCCCCGGCCCGGGATGCTCTCCCCAGACGAGCGTCACCGCGGTCCCCGGTGCGGCATACTCCTTTTTGACGAGCGCCAATGAGAGGATCGTTCCGACCGGATCGATGAAGCCGCTATAGAAGGTTATGCCGGCGAGCGCTGACCCAGCCTCTACGCGGTATCGGGCATAGCTCAGCACGAACCCGGGGTCCGAACCGAAGCGGTCGCGCACATCGTCAATA